>Ga0209291_1003248_pt1 | contig 12263 bp, 9 predicted proteins | sample GOMGulsemesocosm_FD_184633 | JGI IMG/M metagenome (GOLD analysis project Ga0209291, IMG submission 184633) | Methane-oxidizing microbial communities from mesocosms in the Gulf of Mexico - GOM9B Gulf of Mexico (SPAdes) (version 2) | ecosystem: Environmental > Aquatic > Marine > Cold seeps | place... | reverse complement strand
GAAAAATTGAAACTGAATCGATGGTTTTTGCCGGTGATAACATGCTCTTAAGTGAGTTGTCAGCCATTTCAAATACTTACCCTTTACGGGGTGATTTAAAAGTTAAAACCAGTCTAGAACAAGGCGTTGCTGAAATAGTTAACGCTCCGCCAAGAGGTAGTATTTGGGTTGAAAGAAGTGTTTTAAGCCGCTTAGGTGTTGAAATTGGAGACACCGTTGAAATAGGCGTCGGCACGTTTACTATTGCCGGTATAACAACTGAAATCCCAGATCGTAGTTACCGTGTCCTTATTGCTGGACCGTCAATTTTCATCAATATCAAAGATATGCCCCAAACTGATCTCATTCAGCCGGGTAGCCGAATGTGGTATATGTACCTGTTTGCTGGACAAAAAGATGATATTGAGTCGTTTGAAGAGTGGGTTAAGCCAGAAATAAATGAAGCGCAAAATTGGTACGATGCAAAACGTGCACAGAATCGTTTGTCGTCAACGTTAGACACCGCTGAAAAGTTTCTGTCATTAGCCAGTATGCTTGGCATTGTATTAGCCGCTGTAGCGGTTGCTGTGGCGAGTCGTCGATATGGACAAAGACATCAATCAGTTGTTGCCGTTTTCAGAGCTCTAGGAGCATCTGTTAGCCATATACGTAAGTTATATTGTTTGCATTGGACATTACTTAGTCTGATCAGTATTTCAGTAGGGTTACTGGCGGGTTATGTGTTGTTACTACTCGGCGCTAATGCAATTGAAAGCTATTTATCACTTGAAGAAACACCTTTAGGTTACACGCCATTTTTAACCGCTATTTTTACCGGCTTGTTATGTGCTGTCGCGTTTGCTATCCATCCGATAAATGATTTAATCAATACATCTCCTTTGTCAGTCATTCGTGGTTTTCAAAATAAGCAACAACCACGATTTGGTTGGTATCAATTACCGCCATTAATTGCCTTATTTGTTTTGCTGTTTATTTTTAGTGGCGATGCAATTATGAGCATCGCGTTATTAGGCGGAGGAATGATTGTTTCTTTTTTATTACTGTTTTTTGGCCGTGGCATTATGAGTGCGGGTCGAAGTGTTGGCACTAAAGCGGGAAAATCATGGCACCTTGCCTTAGCAAACTTAAAGCGACGAGCCACGGAAAATAGTGTCCAGTTAGTCAGCTTTACTATTGCGATTAAATTATTATTACTGATCACAGTAATGAAAACTTCAATATTAGATGAATGGCAAGCCCAGTTTCCCCCTGAAACGCCAAATCAATACTTAGTCAATATTTCAAAAGATGAAATTGCGCCATTAAAAAAATTCACCGAAGATTTTAATGTACCTAACCGGGGATTCTTTTCTGTTACTCGAGGCCGATTATCTGCCATAAATGGTGAAGAAACCGTTGAAATTGAAGATAAAGACGACCAAGAGCAACAGCAAAATGAAGTAAACAAGGATAAAGATAAAAAGTCTGAGCCTGAAGGCCGACGTGGCATGGGCCGAGAATTAGGCTTAACCTGGCTTGACGAGGCACCTAAAGAAAATGAAATACTCGAAGGAGCATGGTGGGAAAAGGGTGATCAAACACCACAAGTATCCGTCGAAAGCACCATTGCCGAACGTTTAGAAATTAAACTGGGGGATGAGTTAACCTTTGATATTGGTTCTAAAGAATTCACTGTTGCTGTGACCAGTATTCGCAAAGTGAATTGGAAAACTCGTCAGTTAAATTTCATCATGGTATTTAATGAAGCAGTACTTAAAGACTTTCCTGCTACGGCTATATCGGCTTGGAATTTAAATGAAGAAACTAAAACTGCTTTTTATAAAGAGTTAGCCAATTATCCAACCATCACCTTAATTGATTTTGGTGCGATAATGAAACAATTAAAAGATATGATCGAACAAGTATCAATAGCCATAGAATTAATCTTAGTACTGGTGGTTTTAGCTGGCAGTTTAGTTTTGGTGGCACAAGTACAGGCAAGTATGGAAGAGCGTGAAAGAGAACTCGCGATATTACGTACTTTAGGCGCTAAAGGCACATTACTACGCAATAGTATCTTATTTGAATTTATCGCATTAGGCGCTATTGCAGGTTTAATGGCAAGTATCGGTATGGAAATAGGGGTTTATTTCTTACAAACTCAATCATTTGAAATGGCAGGAAGCTTCCATTTTTCTTATTGGTTAGTGGGTATTTTGTCTGGTGCTGGCTTTGTTGGCTTAATAGGCATGCTCAGTTGTTACCGTTTACTCAATTTAACTAGTGTTACTTTGATCAGGCGTACAATGTAATGACCTAATAAATCGCTAGTTAGCAAGAGCCAACTAGCGATTTTTTTTACTTTTCTCGATGGTTTATCTAACCGTTTTACCGTATAGTTTTTGCTATCTCGTTAATAAATAATAAGTTGCTCATGGGTTTCACAAATAATTCTAGTGGTGTGTTAAAAATTTTACTGGTTACAGCAGCTTTATTTGTTGTGCTTGCAGGTATTAAAACAGCAACCAATATTTTAGTACCATTTTTACTTTCTACTTTTATCGCTATTATTTGTAATCCGTTAATCACCAAAGCGGAAAAACATAAAATCCCTAAAGCATTTTCAGTGCTTTTTGTTATTTTGATGTTTGTCATGATTGTTATTTCATTGGCTGGTTTAGTAGGAAAGTCACTAGGTGAATTATCGGCATCAATGCCAGAATATCGCTTACAATTACAAGGTCAGTTAAGTTGGGTTATCGATAAGCTAGCCAGTTATAATATTGTGCTGTCGTCAGAATTAATCACTGAACATGTTGATCCTGCTGCTGCTATGGGCCTAGCTGCTGATATGTTTGCAGGTTTAGGCAGTGTTATGGCCAACTTGTTTTTGATCATCATAACCGTGATTTTCATGTTATTTGAAGCGTCATCATTACCGAAGAAATTACATTTAGCGTTAGATGATCCTCAAATGCGCATGCGTCAAATTGACCGATTTTTGTCTTCGGTTAATAACTATTTAGCCATTAAAACCCTAGTGAGTGTTGCTACAGGTGTTTGTGTTTCCACCATGCTTTGGCTCTTTGGTTTAGATTTTCCATTACTTTGGGGGGTATTAGCTTTTTTATTGAATTATATTCCTAATATTGGTTCTATCATTGCAGCAGTGCCAGCGATGTCTTTGGCGGTTCTACAATTGGGCGCTGCTGAAGCCGGTTTCATTGGTTTAGGTTATATGGTGATTAATACTGTAATGGGTAATGTAGTTGAGCCACGCTACCTAGGCAAAGGCCTTGGTCTATCAACCTTAGTGGTGTTTTTATCGTTGATTTTTTGGGGCTGGTTATTAGGCACTGTCGGTATGCTTTTATCTGTTCCATTGACGATGATCATTAAAATTGCGTCAGAAAGTTCAAAAGAAGGGCGATGGTTAGCGGTGTTATTATCCGGTGATGATCTTTCTGAACATCAAATAGATGATAAAGCTGTCGAACAAAGTTAATACAACTTCTTAAATTAAGGACTCATTAAACCTGAGTCCTAATCTTACATTTTCTAACAATTCTCTATCGAAATCTTACTGATTAACAACTGATTTTACACGTAAATAAATGTGATAATTCCTAATAATATAAAGGAATTAGGAAACGGTAATGCGGGTATTATTAATGTTCATTATTATGCTAGGTGGTTGTTCAACTACTGGTGTTAATCGGGAAGATCAAAACCTCATCATTAAACAATTTTATGCATCTGTTGTATCAATTACACCCGTTAAACTTTCATCTGATGTGCAGTTAGGCATTGCTGGTGGGGCAACGATGGGATTCCTAGATGCATTAGATGGTAATCATGAAGAAATGATTGCAGGTACTATAGCAGGAGCTATTGTTGGTGGTCTTTTTACTGCTATTTTTGAAGGCAACAATCGCGCATTTGAATATGTATTACACTCTCCAACTGAAGGGGATTTTACCATTATTCAAAAAGAAAAAATTGACATCAATTCGTCATGTGTCGCTGTAAAATTAGCTAGTCATGTATCGATAAAATCGGCTGCTAACGAACAGTGCCTAGAACTATCAAATTACCCCCTTGATAATACAGTTTCAAACTCCACAGGTTCATAACAATGAAAATCCTTTCTATATTTATATTTTTGATTTTAAGTTTCGCTGTCAATGCACAAACAAATAACAATGTTGGTTTTTTTGTTAAAAACGAAATACATGATAATGACTATATCAGCGGTATTGGTGTTGAAGCATGGTTAATAAATGATGAAACTCAAATTGGTTTTGCGGTAAATAGTTCAATCGGTAAAGCTGAGGTTACCGATGAATATGATTATCAACATTCATACGTGGCATGGGACTTAGGCATAAAATTTGGCTATTTTTCTGACGTATTCGTTTATGCTGAATTAGGCTTAGACCTAGGCGAGTTAATTCTTCAAGACCGTGATGAAGATGATTATGATGATGAAGATAATCAAGTGGACTTTGGTGATATTTTGGGCATATTAGTCTTAGATGATTATTATGATGAATACGACCGCTCAAATGATATTGACGCATATGTTGGAGTAGGAGTAGGGGTTAAGCTTGAGAATATAGTCATTGAGGGTTATTCACGTTATCGTCAAATCGATGGTGAATATTGGAAAGCCAATAACCAAGTATTTTCTGGTATGAAACTCACGATAATGTTTTGAGGTTAGCTCGTTAACCTCAAAACATCATTGATATTCTTAAGATATCTCGTTTACTTTTTACCGACTTTATATTGTCCATTGGAAAAAAACTGCACCACTTCTTGGCGCTTCTTACCAATGAGCAAACAACCATCATCAACAAATAGGAAGTTTTTCCAAGTCAGTTTAAAGTTTGCCCAAGTAGTTTCAATGACTAGCTTTCTATTAATGCAGTAATAAACAATGGTATTTGGATCCCATTGAATATTTTCTGTTATAGCGAGAGGCAACGCCAGCTCATCGCTGTCCCATATACCTTCCCACTTACCATTGTCTAACCATGTTTTTTTATCTAACGGCCAGTCAGCGGTTTTAAAAAAGTCGGGATGATCGGCACTTTTGCTGATAAAACCATCCCATAACACCATCGCTCTTTGTTCAGACATTGGCTTAATGGCGGTTAATGATTTTTCGTCAAGCGGTAAACTTTTATGCCTAAAAACCCAAGCATATTTAAACTCTTCAAGTGGGATGTAATTCATGTATTTATCGAAAATGGTATTGAATGCGAGTGATTATACAGAGGAGATAAATATGTGCCAAGAAAAGTTAAACTTGGCACATCAGTGACAGCCGTTAAATTTTAAGACGAGTTATATTGTCTTGTATCACTTTAAGGCCAATACCTTTGACGTTTAATAAATCATTAACATCCGTAAATGCACCGTTTTCTTGGCGATAGCTGATAATTGCTTGGGCTTTTTGTTTACCAATTCCCTTAAGTGTTGACAATGAATCAGAGTCAGCTTGGTTGATATTAACGGTTTGTTGTTGATGGGAAGGCATTTGTTCGCTGTCTATTTGTGGCGAAGAAGGTATTTCATCGTTTGCCATTAGATTGAAAGATAGGCAAGCAGTAATAACTAAAGTCATTTTTAGCAGTGATTTGTTCATAATAAACATCCTTTTAAGTTAAATTCCTTTTTGAAAATTCACTTTACTTTTCATCATATTTACAAAAAATAAAAGTTAATTTACTTATACCCCATAAATCTCAATATACTCCCAAACATGCATGTCTAAAGGGAAAGGGTATACTTAACTTTTAGATAATAAACCCTGTTTTGTCAATTACCTCTGACTTGTTATTAACTTCTCGACAGGATGTATTGTTGATAATCTGGAATAGATTTCTGATAACTTGATGAAAATAAAGGTGATGTGATCAATAAATCAGCTGTTGCACGATTACAAGCCACAGGAATATTCCATACGGCAGCTAAACGTAACAATGCTTTTACATCAGGATCGTGAGGCTGAGCTTCTAGAGGGTCCCAAAAAAAGATCATAATATCAATTTTTTGTTCGGTGATCAGTGCTCCTATTTGTTGATCTCCGCCTAGTGGTCCACTAATTAATTTATTAATGGATAATGCTGTTTCTTTCTCTATTTTTAAACCCGTTGTCCCGGTGGCGTAAAGAGTATGTGGTGTTAATGCTTGCTGATATGTTTGACACCAATTCAGTAATTCCTCTTTCATATTATCATGAGCTACTAAGGAAATAGATTTTAATTCTGGGGCGTTGATCGTAGTAAATTTCATGTTATAAGGACATTTATATAAGGGTTATTAGAGATTAACAGGTTAACCACTAATGTCTGCAAGTTTATGGCATTTAACCGCTTTTAAGCTAACAATCTTTCTTTTATTTTATCTAAGGTCTTGATAGTCTAATTAGATTATTACTTAGCAGCGAGTTGATTTTGTCAATGAAAAACCAAGCAATCATGCAAAATTTGGGTTTTGCTTTAATACTTAAAGATGATCAAACACTGCCTTCATCTGAGCGAATTCAATTAATTGATAAACCTATTCTGGAGTTAAGAAAAGGTCAGGTATTGGTTAAAATGCTCGCCTCACCTGTAAATCCCTCAGATCTTGTTTACCTCCTAGGTAAATACGGCTTACCACCCAATGATGGCGCTTATGTAGGCTTTGAAGGTTGTGGCATTGTTGTTGATGCTAACGCAGGGTTATATGGAAAATGGCTAATCGGTAAACGTGTCGCATTATCGGCTCAACCTGGTATTGATGGTGTGTGGGCAAAGTATGCGGTAACTAAAGCCAATTTCTGCTTACCAGTGCGTAAATCCTTATCCGATGAGCAGGCAGCTACGATTATAGTAAACCCGTGTACATCAGTGTGTTTAGTTGAACGAGCGAAGGCATTGGGCGCAAAAGCGGTGGTAATAAATGCTGCTGCCAGTCAAGTAGGAAAAGGTGTCATTCGTTATGCTAAAACTTTAGGCATCAAGACCATTGCTACGGTTCGTAGTGCAAGCAATGTCGAAATATTAAAGCAGCTTGGCGCCAATAGTGTCTTATTAACCACAGATGAAGACTATGCACAGCAATTAAAACAGGTTTGTCGTCAGCTCGAAGCAACGGTATTATTAGACGCAGTCGCTTCAGAAGATACACCAACGGTACTCAAAGGTATGCCCAATAATTCCACTGCAATAGTTTATGGTCGGCTGACCGAGACGTTTGATCCTATTGGAGGGGAATTTTCTGTGGCAGATGTCATCTTTAGAAACATTAAGATTGAAGGCTTTTGGCTTGCTAAATATATCGGTGATGCCAATCCCTTACAGGTGTTATCTCTGAGTCGTAAAGTGCAAAAGTTATTTGAACAAGGGGTTTTCCATACCGACATTTATGCCAGTGTTAATTTTGATGATTTTCCAAAGGCACTCGATCACTATGCAAAATACAAAAGTGATGGCAAAGTGATTTTAAAGCCGAACAACTAACTTTAACTACTAATCGATGAAAATGTTGCCCGTAAAATATCTGCCAGATGTATCGGGCTTATCTCTATTTCTAAACCTCTTTTTCCACCACTGATAAAAATACTATCAAAGACTTTACTACTGTCATCAATAATAGTTGTTAAACGTTTTTTTTGACCAAGAGGACTAACCCCCCCTAGAACGTAACCCGTGCTTGTTTGTACCCGTTTAGGGTCTGCCATGTGCAACTTCTTACATTTTAACGCTTTGGCAGTATTTTTTAAATTAAGTTGCCGATCAACAGGGACAATGGCAACGGCTAAAGCTTTATGTTCAGTTTCTACGATAAGAGTTTTAAATATTTGTTCACTTGCAACCGCCAATTTATCAGCGGCTTCCTGACCATAAGAGTCAGCTGCTTCATCATGGTGATATTGATGCAAGGTATAAGAAATGTTTAGTTTATCGAGTAACTTTACAGCAGGTGTCATGTTTATAGTTCAATTCTACGTGTCATTGTGGTTGATAGTTTCATGTTACGAAACCCTAGTTGTTTCAGCAATACAGTATTTATAATTTTTACAGTGCAGAAATCAATAATTTTAGACATACTATTTGCACATCTCAAACTTAAAAACTACCTTTAAGACACGAACATAGCGTTGGTTAATAAAATTTAATCAACAAATGCAAACCGTATTGGTTATTGTAAAATAAGTATAAACAAGGAAGTGATCTTAATGTTGAATTGAAAGAAGGTAATAGACTCTTAAACTTTCATTAGTTGACGTTTATCAAGGATAGAAATTATTAAAAATAAAAGTTAAAAGCTTGAGGTTTAGTGTGACTAAAATCATGGTGGTTGAAGATTGCTTGGTAAATCGTACTCTGCTATTAAAAATGCTAGCTGAGCGTTTTAAGCATATCCAAGTAATTGAAGCCATTAACGGCGAAGATGCTGTTGAGAAATTTGGCAATACACAACCGGATATGATTTTAATGGATATTAAAATGCCTATTATGGACGGCTACCAAAGTGCTCAAATAATAAAAAATCTCTGCAAAAACAATCATGTTCCTATTATCTTTATAACGTCGGTAGATGAAGATGATACTTTAAGTAAAGCGTTAAACTCAGGCGGTGATGACTTTATTTCTAAACCTATAAATACCAGTGTTTTAGAATCTAAAGTAAATGCACATCTAAGAATTTCACAGTTAAATAAACAACTGAATGAAAAAAACGCACAATTGGAGTTATACAATCAACAACTCGTTAAAGATCAAAACTTAGTAACTAGCTATTTTGATAAAACCTTCAGTGCATGTGATATTGAAGTTGATGCTATTAGATACAACGTTTCGCCGATGTCTAAATTTAGTGGTGACATCATTCTAGTCAAACGCAGTCCTGATAATGATCTTTACGTGATATTAGGCGACTTTACTGGGCATGGTTTACCTGCGGCAATGGGTACATTACCTGTTGCTTTAGTATTTTTTAAAATGGTTGAACAGTGTTGCTCTGTTGAAGCGTTAATAGAAGAGCTAAATAAACAATTATTCAAACTTTTACCTACCGGGATATTTTTTGCCGCTACTGTAATGAAATTAAATAGCGAAGGTAATCAGTTACAGGTATTAAATAGTGGTATGCCTTCGGTTTATTGGTTAGACGCTAAAAATGAATTAAAAGGTGAAATTAATTCTTCACATCCTGCTTTAGGTATTCTTGAGGCATTATTATTTAGTAATGCCGTTAAAACAATTGATGTTGAAGTTAACGATAAATTTTATTTATACAGCGATGGTATCACTGAAGCAGAAAATCCTGACGGAGAAATGTTTGGTGAAGAGCGTTTACATCAATTTATTACGGCTCAAAAGGGCGATGTTTTTGTTCAATTACTGAGTACGATAAATGACTATACTCAATCATATCAACAAACAGACGATATCACTTTGTTGGAACTTACTTGCATCGAATATTAATTTGCGGTTAATTTTTGATTGTTTAAAAGGTACTCTATAATTAGGCTTGAAAATTCAGGGTTTATGATCATTAAAAGAATAAGAGACAAAACATTACAGAATCATAATGGTAACCAGTCGATCCAAAAGAGCAGCTTGATACTTTTAATACGTTGCTATTGTCGTTTGGGATTTTTGATATGCTTTTCTTTTTTTACAATAACTTCCAACGCTCAACAACCTCTTGATGAGTCCATTTCAAACCCCAAACAAAGCCAAATCCAAAGCCAACAGAGCATTGAACGAGTTAAATTTAACCCCGTTACCTTTGATTTAAAAACGTCATCTTATGGCGCGGTATTGCAAGATAAAGACGGCTTCTTCTGGTTTGGCACTGTTGGTAAAGGTGCGTTTCGTTATGATGGTTATCAATTAAAAAACTTTAGTAAAAATAAGCAACAACTGTCCGGTGCTTTTATCAATAGTATTGTTGAAGATTCAACGGGACTTATTTGGTTTGGATCTTTAAGTGAAGGTCTTACTCGTTACGATAAATCGACAGGTAAATTTAGTCATGTTAGACATCAAGCGAATAAATCGAATAGTTTAAGTTCTGATCATCTGCCATTTTCTCCACATGTTTTATATATCGATAGTAACGATATGCTTTGGGTAGGAACCGCTAGTGATGGCCTCAACAAATATAATAAAATCACTGGAACTTGGACTCATTTTAAACATGATGACCTAAATGAAAATACGATTAGTGCGAATGAAGTTCTTGCTATCACTGAAGATAGGCACGGTGGGATTTGGGTAGGTACTCAGCAAGGGCTTAACTATTATGATCAGAAAAATGACCGTTGGCAGCATTTTTATCATCAAAATGAAAAGGTTAATAGTTTAAGTGATGATTGGGTTAATGTCATTATTGAGGATAAATTGGGTGATATTTGGATTGGCACCAAAAGTGGAGGGCTTAATCGCTACAATCCTTCAACAGGGTTGTTTTATCATTATCGATACTCCCGTGAGAATAGTAAAAGCTTAGCAAGTGATGAAGTATGGAATATTATTGAAACCGCCGATGGTAATCTGTGGATTTCTCACTCAGGGTCAAATAATGGTGGTTTAAGCATGTTTGACCGCCAGCAACAAGTATTTATCCGTTATACCACTAGCCCAAATAAAATGCATAACATCAGTAGCAATGGTACGGTTGCTATGGTTCAAGAGCGAGAAACCGATGCGTTATGGCTTATTAACAGCAATGGTATCGTTGATAAGCATGATCCTATCGCTGATAGTTTTACCGTCTATCAACATTCTAAGTTTGATGTTAATAGCATTAGTAGTAATGCCATCTTGCCAATAACCGAGGATTCAACTGGAAATATTTGGTTAGGGACTTTTAACGCAGGTATAAATGTATACGACCCAAAATCAGGACGTTTTAGTGTTTTTAAAGCCGATGATACTGATACTTCATCACTTGTCCATTCTCGTATTAGTGCGTTACTTTATGACAGCTCAGCCACATTATGGGTTGGCAGCTGGGGGGGAACCTTAACAAAGTTTGATCCTAGAACAGGCAAAAGTATTAAACATTTCAAACATGACAAATCAATTTCACACAGTATTACCGCCAGTGAGCGGGTTAAATACATTCTTGAAGACAAAGATGATAATAATATTTTATGGATAGCAACTATAGGGGGCGGGCTAGAAAAATTTGATAAAACAACTGAAACCTTTACTCACTTCAACACTGAAACAGGTAGCCTAAATAATATAAGCTTCAATAATATTACCAGCATGTTGGACGAAAATGGCCATTTATGGATAGCCACCTATGGAGGAGGGCTAGATATTCTTGATAAAAAAACAGGTCTTTTCACACACTTTAATCACAACCCCAATGATAGTAAAAGCCTTAATTCCGATACACTTTATGAAATTTATCGTGATTCATCAGGTACTTTATGGATAGGTGGTAAAGGTGGTTTAAGTCGCTTTAACGCTCAACAACAAAATTTTGATAATTTCACCGTGGCAAATGGATTTCCATCCGATATTATTTCAAGCATTCTAGAAGACGATAACGGAAATTTGTGGTTAGGTACAATTGACTCCGGTTTAATTAAACTTGATATCAAAACAGAAAATACCACTGTCTATAACGAAAAGAATGGTTTACCCAGTAATACCTTTTATTGGACATCGAGACTCAAAGCGCTTGATGGGCAGATGTGGTTTGGTTCAGCAAAAGGGTTAATAAGCTTTCATCCCAATAAAATCAGCGAGAATACTTTTATACCGCCAGTGTTATTAACGTCAATGAGTCGAAATGGCACCGAACTTAAACTTGATAGCGCAGCTGAAAAACTTCCAGAGCTCAACTTTGCTTGGCAAGATAACGAATTCGAATTTCAGTTTGCAGCGTTAAGTTTCTCCCAATCCCAAAGAAATACTTTTGCCTATAAATTAGAAGGTTGGGATAAAGATTGGTATTTTTCGGGGGCTAATCCTTTTGGACGTTATTCTGGCCTTGCCGGTGGTAGTTACATTTTACGACTTAAGGCGGCAAACAGTAGTGGTTTGTGGAATGAAGAAGGCACCAGCATTCGTATTAATATTACACCACCTTTTTGGCAGCAGTGGTGGTTTTATTTATTAGCCATTTCTTTAATTATTCTGCTGGTGTTTGGAATTTATTTTTATATTAAAAAGCTGAATGGTGAAATAAAAGCTCACAAAGAGGCTGATACAGCTTTATTAGCCATAGAGAAACAAATCCAAAGAACTCAAAAGATGGACGCGCTG
>Ga0209291_1003240_pt1 | contig 12281 bp, 10 predicted proteins | sample GOMGulsemesocosm_FD_184633 | JGI IMG/M metagenome (GOLD analysis project Ga0209291, IMG submission 184633) | Methane-oxidizing microbial communities from mesocosms in the Gulf of Mexico - GOM9B Gulf of Mexico (SPAdes) (version 2) | ecosystem: Environmental > Aquatic > Marine > Cold seeps... | reverse complement strand
AATGAAAGCATTAGAATGACTGTCAGTTTTGCTTTAATTGTTGTCACGAATTCACCCGTTTGTCGCTAATTGAAAAAACATAAAACACTCTATTTACTATAACTATAATGTATTGATATGTAACGTGATTTTATATATTTTGGTTTCAACTCATTCAATCTCGTTAATCAAGCACAATCTTTTGATCTGAACTACCTGCTTATTAACAAAAACACTATTTGTTTCAAAAAGGCCTATACCTTGATACAAACAGGCGCAGGCACATCAAACATGTAAGTGCTTTTTAAGCAAGCCAAAAAACCTTAATGAGTTTAAGTAGAAATTAATATGGGAGTGATTGGCATTTAATAAAAGAAAAAGCGTAAGGTACGTAAGCGTAGAAAGGGCTATAAAAAACCTTCAAAGAGTGGCCGACTAAGCTTGAGGAGTAATGACAAGCCCCTTCGAATAGGGCAGTAGAGTGGATGATCAGTCTGTGTTCCAGTTCACCCTGGCTAAAAACCCCTGCTAGATACTCTAGCAGAGATCATTTATTTCGCGGGCAATTAGCTCTCTCTAAACCAGCTAGTCCCTTCACGGGTATCTTTCAAAACGATGCTTTGCGCTAAAAGCTCATCGCGAATTCTATCCGATTCAGCAAAGTCTTTATTGGCACGTGCTGCTTTACGGTCAACAATCAACGCTTCAATTTGCTCAGCGCTAATCTCGCCCTCTTTTGCATCACCTTGTAGAAAGCTTTCAGGATCTTGCTCTAAAAGCCCAATACTTTGCGCAAGCTCTGTCAGTTGGAAGGCAAGCGCAGGGGCATTTTCATTACCACTGCGTGTTGCACTGTTAAGCTCATTCACGAGCTCAAACAATACCGCTATCGCTTTGGGCGTATTGAAATCGTCGTTCATCGCCGCTTCGAAAGCTGCTTTATAGCGGTTATCAAGATCACCTTTAACCGCTTGCACGCCACGAAGTGCTTGATAAAAACGTTCCAACTTAGTCTGCGCCTCTTTTAATGAGCCTTCAGAATAATCGATGTAGCTGCGATAATGCACACTGGCTAAAAATAAACGAACCACTTCAGCATTGTATTTTTCAAGCACATCGCGAATGGTAAAGAAATTACCCAATGATTTAGACATTTTCTCCGAGTTTACACGTACCGCACCGGCGTGCATCCAAAGGTTAGCAAACGTACAACCATTTGCTGCCTCAGATTGAGCAATCTCGTTCTCGTGATGCGGGAAAGGTAAATCCGGCCCACCACCATGAATATCAAAGTTATCGCCCAAGCAGTGCTTAGACATTGCAGAACATTCAATGTGCCAACCAGGACGACCTGCGCCCCATGGCGACTCCCAACTAACCTCACCCTCTTTGGCTGCTTTCCAGAGTACAAAATCAATCGGGTTTTCTTTAACATCATTGATTGCTACGCGCGCGCCGGCTCGTAGATCTTCGATATTTTTGTTCGATAACTTACCGTAGCCTGCAAACTTGGCCACACGATAATAAACATCACCGTTACTGGCTAAATAGGCATAACCTTTATCGATAAGCGTTTGCGTGATATCGATAATGCCTTGAATATGACCTGTTGCACGAGGTTCTTGATCCGGTGGTAGTACAAACAGGCGTTTTTCGTCTTCATGCATAGCAGCGATCATACGGTGTGTTAACTGCTCCATACTCTCGTTATTATCTTTGGCGCGGTTAATAATTTTATCATCCACATCCGTGATATTACGCACATAATTCACATTCCAACCTGTAGAGCGCAAGAAACGGGTAATAACGTCGAATGAAACCATCACTCGTGCATGGCCAATATGGCAAAAATCGTAAACCGTCATTCCACAGACATAGATACTTATCTCCCCATCTTTTAACGGTTTAAACGGGGCTTTTTGCTTGGTTAAAGTATCGTATATTTGTAGCATGGCGTTCCTACTTATTAAGTCTGAAATGTAATTATTCCCATCCAGAAACAGCCGCCTACTGCGAACGTCTCACTCGTCCAATAGAGATGAATTAGGCGGAGCCTAAATCATCAAGGGTCTTAGTCTGAACACCACTAAATTTGTTGTTTGGAATAACCAAACACCTATATCTAGTAGCGCACATCTTGAACGATTGAATCGCTCTCGCTACGGGCATGTTTCTGGATGAAAACTAACTATGGATTAAAAGGCGCATTATAAACAAAATATTAGGATGCGCCCATGTATTCTTTTGATTTTAATAGTCTAAAACCGTTTATTTTGGCAGCATAAACTCGGCAATCTGCGCTTTAGATAATGGACTTTTTTCAGCCCCTAATATAAAACGATCATCAGAGATCCATTGCACAGATTCCCATTGAGCATAGGGTTTGATTCGAAAGCGGCTTGCACTATCCCAGTCAACCTGGTCATTTTTAACATCTACCATCCAGATAAAAGAATGACCAAATACAGAGTGCTTTGAATAACCCAGCATCAGTAATTTACCTCGCTCTTGGTGATAGTCCACTGCTGTAATCAATCCGTCGACATCGAAGCTATTAGCGGGTGATATTTTTTGATATTTCTTTTTTTTATCAACTATATACAACTGTGTCTTAGCATCAACTCTATTTTTGCTAAACAACCACAATTTATCATTGACAACACTTAGGGCTTCGCTGTCAAAATTATGATTTTTCAATGGTAAAAAATTATCTTTGAGGGCGTATTCTAGGGTTAAACGCTCAGAGTCAATCTCACCGTTATGACGAATTTGGCTTAAGCTATTTTTTGACACTTTATAGATATTTACATTTGCTCGTATTGCGAAATTATCACCACTGTCTGCGACATAGAGATACTCATCATCTTGCGCTAAATCTTCCCAATCAATGTTAACCGCGTCTTTTACTATCACTACATTAAAGCGCTTAACATCACTCTTTTGCATACCGTAAAGCGCAGGCTTTCCACCGCTATCATTCACCCCCCAATAGCGCTTTTTTGTTTGCGCTAAACCTGACACTTCTGCAAGTACCGGATCTAGTCGAGTTTTACTTATAGCTGTGAGCGTCTGCCTTTTTTCAGCGTTTGCTAATTGAGCGGAACTACAACCTGCGAGGGCTATACAGAGAGTGATTATTGCAACAATCTTGTCCATTATCTAAATCTCACAAATTTGAGTAATCACGATTTGCTATTAACTCTTTAGCAAATCCTTCACACGCAGTTAACATCGTTGCTAACTGCTCAATAGTGATATTGGTATTGGCTAAGATTAAACGAATACCGGATTTACCTTTACAGCTTGCGTAATCACTATAGGCTATATTCTGCTGTTTCAGCTTTTCACAAATATCAATACACAGCGCTTTAGATCCTGCTTCACTCAAAGGTGCATCTGCTTTATAGCGAAACAAGACATTCAAATAGCTAGGCTGGTGCAACAATTCAAAACTTGAACGCTCAACTACAGCCAAAAAATCAGCTTTTAATTGTTGCAGATAGTCAATTTTATCACTGAAGCCCTTATTACCAATCGCCTTCCAGCTCATCCACACTTTAAGTGCATCTGCACGGCGACCGCACTGAATCGAACGCTCTCCTAAATTAAATTGCGCATTTTCATCGGCGTGGAATAAATAATCACTGCCCCCACCTGAGCATACCGCTTTCAATAGGCCCTTTTCACGCGTTAAAATAACAGCTGCTGTGAGTGGTACATTCATCAACTTATGCGCATCCCAAGCAACAGAGTCAGCAAGGTGGGAGTCCGCTAATAAATGCTTATGGGTTTGCGAGAACAACACAGGGGCTCCCCACGCGCCATCAATATGCAGCCATAGATCATAGCGTTTGGATATTTGCGAACATTGCGCAACATTGTCATAAGCCCCTAGTACCGTAGTTCCCGCGGTTAACCCTATATAAAAGGGTTTGTGCCCCAGTGCTAAGCTCGACTTTATAGCCTGTTCTAACGCATCAGGTAATATTCGGCCTTGCTCATCGGATGCCACCGCAATTAAATTATCAGAGCCTACACCCAATACATTGATCGCCTTAAGACTTGAGTAATGTGCTTGATCTGATACATAAGCGACCATTGTATCGCGGATACCTTGGGTTTTTGCTTGCGGGTAGGCTTTATGTCTGGCCAGTAACATAGCGATAAGATTTGCTTGACTACCACCGCTAACCATCACCCCCTCGCCACGATCAAAGCCGACCAGTTTATTCCACTGATCGATCAGTTCTAACTCCATCAATGTTGCAACAGGACTTACTTGATAGGTATGCATAGTTGCATTTGAAACGCTGGTAACCCAGTCTCCCAGTAGAGCCGGAGCATTGAGACCTGAGTAGAGTAACTTGTTAAATTTTGCAGATGACACATCCGGGTTTTGTCTTAAGTAATTGAGTGACATCTCTTTTAGCTCATTGATGTCAGCACCTTCTTCTCCTAGGCTAACATCAAGTTTTGCTTTTAATTGCGCAGCATTGACGTTTTGCGTCACAGGTCTTGCTTGCGTGTCATATTGCTCTATTACTTCATTTAAGGTCATTAAGCTTTGTTGAACACTATGCTTTGTCATCTGTACTACCAAATATTTGAAAGCGGTGATTATAGTGCAAATAACTGGTAAGTTTAATCATCTATAGACAATTGATAGGTATTTAATAGAGATGAATTTGTTAGAGCCAAAATCATCTAAAAATTAATGAGATACGAATAGAAAGAGCCCTGTAATAAAATTGTATATAAACATAATGGCTTATGACTTCGCCAAAATGTACCTAAATCACTTAAAAACGTGCAGGTATTTTTGTCTCTTGTCTATACAAAGCAGATAAATACGTCTACCCTAAATGAAATTAAGTTTCTTATAGGAAACTTATTGTTTACAAAAACAACAAAAAGGCCTAACTTAATCGTTATTGCCCAAGAAAAACACAATCAAAGGAAATACTCGTGAATTCAGATATCGATATTGCAAGAGCCGCTAAGAAAAAACCTATCACTGAAATTGCAGCCAAGCTTGGTATCCCGGTAGAGCAAATCACGCCCTACGGACATGATAAAGCCAAAGTTCAAGTTGATTACATTAACAGCCTTAGTGACAGAGAAGACGGTAAATTAATTCTTGTCACCGCTATTAGTCCAACACCCGCTGGTGAAGGTAAAACCACAACCACTGTCGGTTTAGGTGATGGTTTAAACCGCATTGGCAAGCAAACGGTTATTTGTTTAAGAGAGCCAAGCCTTGGCCCATGTTTTGGTATGAAAGGTGGCGCTGCTGGTGGCGGTATGGCGCAAGTTGTACCTATGGAAGACATCAACCTCCATTTTACGGGTGATTTCCACGCGATAGGCGCCGCGCATAACTTATTAGCGGCATTGATCGACAATCATATTCACTGGGGCAACGATTTAGGCATAGACAGCCGTCGTATTGCCTACAAGCGTGTCATCGACATGAACGACAGAGCATTACGAGAGCTTGCTATTGGTCTAGGTGGCCCAGGTAACGGTTATTCTCGCAATGATGGTTTTGATATCACTGTCGCCTCTGAAATCATGGCTATCTTCTGCTTAGCCACTGATATCAAGGATCTGCAACAGCGCATCGGTAACATCGTGGTCGCTGAAACACGTGAGCGCAAGCCTATTCTCGCTAAACAGCTTGATGCTGATGGCGCTATGGCCACATTGCTTAAGGATGCTATCAATCCAAACTTAGTACAAACACTTGAAAACAACCCAGCCTTCATTCACGGTGGTCCATTTGCTAACATTGCACACGGTTGTAACTCAGTCATTGCGACAAAAGCAGCGCTTAAGCTCGGTGATTATGTGGTGACTGAAGCAGGTTTTGGTGCTGATCTTGGCGCTGAAAAATTCTTTGACATCAAATGTCGTAAAGCAGGCCTTAAGCCACAAGCGACTGTCATAGTGGCTACCGTTCGCGCTCTTAAAATGCATGGTGGCGTTAATAAAACGGAGCTAGGACCAGAAAATGTCGAGGCGGTGACCAAAGGTTGCGCGAACTTAGCCAGACACATTCAAAATGTTAAATCTTTTGGTGTTCCTGTGATTGTTGCTATCAATCAATTTATCAACGATACCGATGAAGAAATTGCCGCGATTAAAGCAGCAGCAACAGCACAAGGTGTTGAAGCAGTATTGGCAAGCCACTGGGCAAATGGTTCAGCTGGTACAGAAGAGTTAGCGGCTAAAGTGGTTGATTTGATCGAATCAGGGCATTCACAGTTCTCGCCTATCTATGATTTAGAACAGCCACTATTTGATAAGATCGAAACAATAGCGACCAAAATTTATGGCGCTCATGAAGTCATCGCAGATAAAACAGTTCGCGCTAAACTGAAATTATTTGAAGAGCAAGGCTTTGGAAATTTGCCTATCTGTATGGCTAAGACGCAATACAGCTTTTCGACAGATATGAACCTACTTGGCGCGCCTACTAATCACAGCGTGGCAGTACGTGAAGTAAGACTTGCCGCAGGGGCCGAGTTTGTTGTCGCTGTGTGTGGCGACATCATGACCATGCCTGGTCTTCCAAGAGTGCCTGCTGCAAATAAGATCCACGTTGATGATGATGGGTTGATTCAAGGCTTATTCTAAGCCTCTAATCTGTTCGAATCCCTATACAAAAAAGGCTATCATTTGATAGCCTTTTTTATGTCTTCAAATATTTAGTCATTTCTGAAAAGCGCCATCGCCGATTTAGCTGAAAGCTTTATATGCTCAGCTAACAACTCCCCTGCTTTTTCAGACTCTCTGCTCATCGCTAAGCGCATTATTTCCCGATGCTGTTCATCAAGCTGGGTCCGTATTTTTGTATCACTGGGCGCCAGTCTGCGATAACGATCAAATTGATCATGTAATATATTGCAAAACCCCAAGAGTGAAGGAGAATCACAAGCACTAATTAGCGCGTTGTGAAAACGGCTGTGGCGTCTCTCCCACTGTGCTTTATCAGTTACTTCTTGCTGTTGTGATTTTTGCAGTTGATGAAATTGAGCCAGTATCTGTGCCTCCCAACTGTCACCCCCTTTGGCGATAGCCATCTTTAAAGCTGCCACTTCAATATGAATACGACTATTGCAAATGTCCTCTAAATCTTTATGGCTAACTAAGGGTATTCTAAAGCCGCGTTGATTTTCTTGCGCAATAAGCCCCGTCGCGGCCAATTTAGTTAATGCTTCTCGCAGCGGACTATTCCCTACCTGATAGCGTTCGCACATTTGCTTTATTTGCAGCTTTTCACCCGGAATAAATTCGCCCTTAATAATATCTAAGCGAATAAGTTGGTAAATGTTGTTGCTGATGGTCGTGGTTTCAGGTGCTTGCTCAATCATGGACTCTCAATCATGTTTTTTAATATTAAGTACTTAATAATTTTTACTGAATAGTAAATGACGCAACTTATACATCGTCTCTCTAATTTTATACGCCTAAGCAAATCAGTGCTATGTGCGACTCTATAATAAAGATAATATAATTTATATCGACATTTACTAAAATATCGATATTATTAACAATATCCAATAATAACCTAGGTAGCCAGCATGATTGATACGCAATGTTTAGATTATCCTTATTCCTCAAGGCGTACTGCCTGCTTTGCCAAGAATGGTATGGTTGCCACATCCCAGCCACTAGCGGCACAGGTTGGTCTAGATATATTGAAAAAAGGCGGTAACGCTATTGATGCCGCCATTGCCACCGCTGCTGCTCTGACCGTCGTAGAGCCTACTTGTAACGGTATTGGTGGAGATGCGTTTGCTCTGGTCTGGGTGAAAGGTGAGCTGCATGGCCTAAACGCCAGTGGCCCTGCACCGGCTTTGTTACACGCGCATAAAGTCAAAGAGACTGGCCACAGCGAAATGCCACTCTATGGCTGGACCCCCGTTACAGTGCCTGGTGCACCTGCTGCATGGTCAGCACTGTCCAAACGCTTTGGTAAACTTGCCTTTGCTGATCTCATGCAACCGGCTATTGATTTAGCCAGAGATGGCTTCCCTGTTTCGCCAAGTGTTGCACAATTTTGGCAAAAATCAGTCGATACTTTTGCAGGTAATTTGAACAGTGAAGCTTGCGCGCATTTTTATACATCATTTACTGATAACGGTGCTGCGTATAAAGCGGGGCAAATATATAAAAACACTGATCAAGCCCACACCTTAGCTGCTATCGGTGAAACCCACGCTGAGACATTCTACCGCGGTGAAATAGCAGCAAAAATTGATGACTTCTCTCGTCAAACAGATGGCTACTTACGCGCCTCTGATCTCGCCAGTTTTGAGGTGGAATGGGTAAAACCTATCAGTGTTAATTACAAAGGTTATGACATTTGGGAAATTCCCCCTAATGGCCAGGGAATGCTTGCACTGATGGCGCTTAATACTCTGAAACAATTTGAGTTTAATGAGCGCGATTGCGTAGAAACCTTTCATTTACAAATTGAAGCGATGAAATTGGCCTTTGCCGACGGTGAAAAATACATCACCCAAGCAGATAAAATGAAAGTCTCTGTTGAATCCTTGTTATCGCAGGATTACGCAACAAAGCGCGGGGAGCTTATCAGTGATAATGCCGGCGAGCCTAATGCAGGCGACCCCACCGGCGGCGGTACTGTCTATCTAGCCTGTGCCGATAAAGAGGGAAATATGGTCTCTTTTATTCAAAGCAACTATCACGGCTTCGGCTCTGGGGTCGTTATTCCCAATACCGGCATCGCCATGCAAAACCGTGGTCATAACTTCTCGCTTGATCCCAATCACCACAACTATTTAGAACCCGGCAAAAAAAGCTACCATACTATTATTCCGGGCTTTATTACCAAAGGAGATCAAGCGGTTGGTCCCTTTGGCGTTATGGGCGGCTTTATGCAACCACAAGGGCATATGCAAGTCGTTATGAACATGCTTGACTTTAAACTCAATCCGCAAGCCGCTTTAGATGCCCCTAGATGGCAGTGGTTAGGCAAAAAGACTGTCGGTATCGAGCACCAAGTCCCACTACATATCACCCGCGGCTTAAGCGCCAAAGGCCATGATATTGAGCTAGCACACGATTACAGCAGCTACGGACGCGGCCAAATCATTATTCGTAACCCAGATACCGGCGTACTCTGTGGGGGCACTGAACAACGCACGGATGGGCATATCGCTCACTGGTAACATTGAGTAGCGATGAATAATCAAAGGTTATATTTTCCAACCATATAGGTATTAAAAAATGAGCAGACAGTGGCAAATATTTGCAGCTTTCTTTCGTATCGGAATATTTGGCTTTGGTGGCGGCCCATCCATGATTCCGCTGTTTCACGCAGAAGTTGTGAAACGTTATCAATGGATGCCAGAGCAAGAGTTTAGCGATACATTAGCCATTGGCAATACGTTGCCAGGGCCTATCGCCACTAAAATGGCAGGTTATATTGGCTTTCGTGTAGGGGGAACTTTAGGGGCTATCAATGCAGTTATTGCCAACATAGTGCCATCTATCATTGCCATGATCCTAATGCTTACTTTATTAAGCGCTTACAAAGATCAAAGCTGGGTAGCCGGCATGGGACAGGGAGTATTACCGGTTGTTGTGGTCATGATGGCTAAGCTCACTTGGGATTTTTTCGATAAGTCTCGTAGCAGTTTTGGTATTAAAGGCACTCTCTTGATCGCCTCTGTCACCGCAATTGCATTGTTAGGACTTGGCTTGCACCCTGCTATCATCATTGTTAGCCTGCTGATTATTGCCTTGCTTAGAGCCGATAAAAGCCAAGGCATACAGCCATTAACTGCACAATCTAATAGCAAAAAAGCGAGTGTAGAGAAGTAGTTATGATAGATACTTATTGGCAATTATTCTTAGCTTTTTTCATTCCCAATGTCATCGGCTACGGTGGCGGGCCAGCGATTATCCCCCTCATAGAGATTGAAGTAGTTAGCCATTACCAGTGGCTTAACTTACAAGAATTTTCAGAGATCTTAGCCCTTGGTAATTCACTACCTAGCCCTATTGCTACTAAAATGGCCGGTCATATCGGTTATATGGTTGGCGGTATAACTGGGGCTGTCATTGCCGTATTTGCCACGGTGGCACCCTCACTGTTACTGATGATCTTTTTGCTCGCGATCCTCTATCGTTATAAAGACAGTGTTAAAGTTAAATCGATGACTTTGTTCGTGCGCCCAGTAATAGCGGTAATGATGGCAATACTGACCTTTAAGCTATTGCAAAACAGCTACGCAGATTCCGGTGCATTACACAGCGCAGGACTGATCATTTGCGCTTATCTTTTACTCGAAAGAGCCAAGCTACATCCGGCATTAGTGATAGGCAGTGCGCTAGCTTATGGTGGCGTGTTCTTAGGCTGATAACATATGAGACAGGTATAGTATGCAGTCCTTTAACCTGTTCAGCTAAAGTACTGTACATATACGTCTCTAGAGCTCCGGCCTTTTGTATCGATTGAGGTGAGATACTCTAGGCCAAGGCTTACAATGGTTTTAACCGAACCTAGATTAGACGGACTAACTAAAGCGAGTGCACGCGTAGCGCTCGTGTTATCTTTAATATAATCGATTTGCGCCCGCCCTATCTCTTTCGCGTAGCCTTGACCCCAATATTTTTTACCGAGGATAAAGCCAAATTCATAATCAAATACATTCAGATACTGACATTCCATAACCCCACCTAGACCTATAACTTTACCACTGCCTCTCTCAATTAACGCCGATAGGCCAAAAACACCCTCAGTATTACAGTTTTCCAAGATATAGCTTTGTGCTTGCACTTTATTTTTGATCCCTTTGCCAAAGGTATATTGCACCACCTCTAAATTAGAGAATACCTCTCTATATAAATCATCAACGTCGTCTAAGTTAACACGGCGCAACAACAACCGTTCGCTTTCAATAATCAACATACTCACCCCCCCCTTTTATTCAAAATTATATTAACACCCTCTGTATAACTTAGAAATAAAAGCCCTACTTAGCACTAATCTCTTAAAAAACACATTCAATCTAACCCAATAAATAATATAATACGCCATCGTTGTATTGTGGAACTCTCCTCAAAAGCGGGTACATTGAAAGGGCTATTTTTGTTTTCTTCTGAACTTTTTATTTTAATGTTTGTTATTGGTATAGGCACCTACGTGCAAACAGTCATCGGCTTTGGCCTTGGCATGATTGTCATGGGGACTGTGTCTTTCTTAGCACTTTTACCTCTAACAGTGACCTCCGTTATCATTAGTATTATGGCTTTTTCTAGCGGTATCATGGCGATAAAAGGCGATTTGAAATCCATAAACATTAAAGCTGTTATTTACACTTGTATAGGATTGATTCCCTCTATTGCCTTAGGCTTATATATTTTGGACTTTATGAGCGATCAGATGGCCCATCAATTACAGCTGATACTAGGTATAGCAATATTAATAGGTGCGGCGACAACTCTATTAAAGCCTGAGCCGATAAACGAACATTCAAAACCCGTCATGTTTGCACTTGCAGGGTCTGTGGGGGGATTATTAGCAGGTTTGTTTAGCGTAGCTGGGCCCCCCATTATCTATCAGTTTTATCGCCAGCCCCTGCCGATCAAAACCATAAGGTTAAGCTTATTACTGGTTTTCTTAATCAGCAGTTTTATACGTACTGCCATGGTCGGTGCGCAAGGTAACCTTGAACTAGATATGCTCATTTATGCTTTATTCTGCATGCCCGTCGCTTATCTCGCCACATGGTTAGGAACACACAAGCCGCCGCCAATGAGTGACATGACCATGCGAAGAGCTGCCATAGGATTGTTAATGATCATAGGCATCAGCTTAGTGTATAAATCCGCACCTTTTGTATTTGCCACAATGTGAAAGATGACAAATGTAAAGACCACCAGCATCTGGAAACAGAACGAGCAAATAGCGGCTACCTAGTCGCCGCTATTCAATATTCTGTGAGTCCATTTACACAGAAAAACAGACTTTATTTTTATCTAAATCTCTAATATAAGCAGAAAAACGAGGCCCTCGCTGATTCGGTTCACCTTCACAAGTGCCACCTAAATCAATCGCCTTTTTATGTAATCTTCGAACTTCATCTTTAGATCCAACACTAAAACCAAGCATGACTCCATTGCCATTAGTCGCCGGTTCTTCATCAAAAGGTATAGCGACTGCAAATGCAGAATCTTCATCTTTACCTTGCCAGAAAGTCATTCTGTCAGTTGCTAACACTTGATTGAACTCGGTTTGTGTAAAAAGTGAATCGTAGAAACTAGCGGCA
>Ga0209291_1003239_pt1 | contig 12282 bp, 7 predicted proteins | sample GOMGulsemesocosm_FD_184633 | JGI IMG/M metagenome (GOLD analysis project Ga0209291, IMG submission 184633) | Methane-oxidizing microbial communities from mesocosms in the Gulf of Mexico - GOM9B Gulf of Mexico (SPAdes) (version 2) | ecosystem: Environmental > Aquatic > Marine > Cold seeps | place... | reverse complement strand
CAACTACAACGCGAATAGCGCGTACATCAAAGAGTTTCTCAAACGATATACTCTTTTGGTCCATTTTTTTCCAAATAGAGTAAATATGTTTTGGACGGCCATAAACTTTTGCGGCTACGCCTTGGCTATCTAGACCATCGCTAAGTTGTTTGACGAATTGATCAATGTAGTTTTCACGCTCTAGGCGTTTTTGATCGAGTAAACTAGCAATTTTCTTATAGATTTTAGGGTGCAAGTAACGAAAAGAAATATCTTCTAATTCCCATTTAAGCTGCCCAATACCTAAACGGTTGGCTAACGGCGCGTAGATATCTGTAATTTCACGTGCGGCTAAAACGCGTGTTTCTTCGTCTTCATTTTTAATTTCGCGTAAAAAGGCTACTCGCTCTGCTAATTTAATCACCACAGCGCGAACATCTGCCACCATCGCCATTAACATACGTCTTAAGTTATCAACCTGAGCGCCAGATAAGTTTCGGCCTTGGCCATGTAAGGTTTTAATGGCGGCCATTTCAGACACGTTATTGAGTAAGGCGATGACTTTCTTTGAAGAGATTTCGGCTATGGATTCATCGTCAAGTAATGATAATTCATGCCATGGATAAATTAGTGCTGCTTTTAAGGTATCAAGGTCCATGTGCATATTTTGCAAAATTTCAGCCATTTCTCTGGCTTTTGCTAATAAAGGCATGTTCTCTTGTTCAATCGCTAACGACTCCATCGTTAAATAGAGCGCTTTGAATTGTTTGATTTGTTGTTTGTCTAGCCCAAACTTAGTTACCCAGCGTGCTAAATCAAATTCACCAGCTAAATGACCTTCCCTTACCGCTACCATTACAATACCTTGTCTACATTTGGTAATACTTGGTACAGATGCTATCAAGCTATGATGAATTCGCCAAGTAAAAACAATGTGTTAATTTACTTGGCGCAACATTTAACCCAGACGTTTTTTAACGCGTTTTACTTTCTTAGGTGCTTTAACAAACAAAGCCATTGATTCAACGTGTGTTGTTTGCGGGAACATATCCATCGCACACATTTTTTCAACGCGATAACCTTGTTCGATTATCACCTTGCTATCACGCTCTAATGAAGCTGGATCGCAAGACACATAAACAATTTTAGCCGGTTGCAGTTGTGATAATTGACGGCAAATATCTAGAGCGCCATCGCGGGCGGGATCCAGCAATATTTTGTCCACTTTTTTGCGCAGTTTACTGCCAAACCATTGTTGTTCACTTAATGGTTGTGCCAAGTTGCTATGATAGAATACCGCATTATCGATATTGGCTAATTCGGCATTTTTAGTGGCTTGTTGCACCATTTCTTTGACACCTTCAACGCCAACAACCAACTGTGCTTTTTGGGCAATGGCTAGACTGAAGTTACCCACACCACAAAACAAATCAAGGATTTTGTCTGTCGATTTGATATCAAGCCAATCAATGGCACGTGCCACCATTTTTTCATTCACGTCACTGTTAACTTGGATAAAGTTGCCCGGTTCAAATTCAATTTTATATTGCGCCATTGGATACGATAACGTCACATCACGCTTAGCATCTAATGGCAATATTTCACCGTCATTGTCTTCAATTAAAACTAACAAGTTTTGTTGCTGAGCAAAATCACTAATACTTTTCTTGTCGTCATTACTTAGATTTTTTAACACTCTAAATATAGCGACTGGGTGATCTGGCGTTGCGATGACTTCCACATGGCCAATTTTCTCTCTGGCTTCTAATGTATCGATTAAATCAAATAGCGGTTGAAAAATTTTATCAAAAGGCTTCGCAAGTACATTACATTGCTTAATGTTGATGATGTCGTTACTGCCTCGCTGCCTAAAACCTACGCGAAGTTCTTTGTTTTTTTCTATATTCACACCAATACGGCCACGGCGACGATAATGCCACGGCTGTGAACCGATAGCGTCTTGCCATAAGGCTTGGGATGCCGCAAAAGAGAAGCGACGCTGTAGTGCACTTTCTTTGAGTGACAATTGATCTTCGTTTGATAAGTATTGAACCTGACAGCCACCACAAATCGTGAAATGCTCACAATCAGGGGCAATTCTTAATTCGCTTTGTTCTTCAACAGCGATTAACGTCGCTTTAGCGTATTTTTTTTGCTCGTCAACAATTTGAATGGCCACTTTCTCATGTGGCAAGGCACCTGGCACGAAAACGACTTTATTATCGACGTGGGTGATCCCTGTTAGCGATTGATCGAGCGATTCAATAACAACGTGTTGCTGTTTACGGAATTTTTTAACTTTTTTTGCTGCACTGTAGAAATTTGCCATAGGATAAAGTACTTATAAAAATATTGTTATTACATTAATTAAATCGCGGTGGTATGATTATTCGCTAACTAAGATGGTATATATTCACTGCAAAGCAGTCACAAGGCTTCTTCTTTACAAATGAAACAAACGACCAATTATAGCCTAAGAACGTGGGTATTTACGGTAACCCTCGCACCAACCATTTTAGTGAGTTTAATGTTAGGTGGCTTTTATACGTTAAGCTTGTTCAGCGAACTCGAAACCACGCTTGAAAAACAAGGGAAGAATATCATGACTCCCCTTGTCATCGCCGCAGAGCAAAGTCTAAAAGATAATAATCGGGAATCACTTAAGAATCTTGTAGACCGAATGCATCGTTCACATTCCCCTCTTATCAACTCTATAGCTATTTACAACGAGCATCATCAATTATTTGTGACCAGCAATTACCACCGTATGATTGGAGATTTAAACGATTTTAATCCAAAGAAAATCCCCAATAAACTCACCACTAAAAATAGTGGTGAGCATGTTATCATCACTAGCCCGATCTCAATAGAAATAACGCAAATTACCAGCGATTTAAAACAAGAACATGTGATCGGCTACGTAATGATGCAACTAAATAGCCATAACACCTTACTTGAACAACATCGTGTTTCACTAACCACCTTCATTATTATTTTGTTAGGTATTCAATTAAATCTCTTTTTTACCTTTAGACTAATTAACAACGTTACCCGTCCCATTAGTGAAATGGTTGTTGCTGTGGCACAAATTCGTGAAGGTAAATTAGATACTCGGTTACAAGGTAACTTAATTGGTGAATTGGAAATATTAAAACGTGGTATTAACGCTATCGCTGGTTCGTTGAAAGAGTATCATGAGAAAATGCAGCATAACATCGACACTGCAACCAGTGAGTTGCGTGAGACGATGGAACAAATTGAAATTAAAAACGTTGAGCTCGATATTGCCAATAGAAAAGCGCAAGAAGGCAGCCGCATAAAATCAGAATTTTTAGCCAACATGTCACACGAATTAAGAACACCATTAAACGGCGTTATTGGCTTAACACAACAATTATTGAAGACTCAATTACTACCCAATCAAGTTGATTATTTACAAACGATTGAAAAGTCCGCTCAAGGTTTATTTACGATCATTAGAGATATTTTAGATTTCTCTAAATTGGAAGCGGGCAAACTGCATTTGGATGCTATGCCGTTTAGTTTACGCGATACCATCGATGATGTTACGGATATTTTAGCCACATCAGCCCATGAAAAAAATCTTGATTTATTGGTTAACATTTCACCATCAACCATCGATAATGTCATTGGCGATAACCAACGTTTTCAGCAGATCCTCACTAATTTAATTGGTAATGCCATTAAGTTTACCAAAAATGGTTATGTCAGTCTTAACATTTACTCAAAACTCGTTTCAGGTAACCGATACAAAATATTCTTCGATGTCATAGACACAGGTATTGGCATTCAACGTGAACATCTGCCCCGTTTGTTTAATGCGTTTGCACAAGCAGATTCAAGCATCAGCCGTAAATTTGGCGGTAGTGGTTTAGGCTTAATCATTACCAAGCGCCTCATTGAGGAAATGGGCGGCGCTATAACCTGTACCAGCGAACCTGGCATAGGCTCACAATTTTCGTGTCATATAATTGTGGAAGAAAGCAATGCTACCCCTGCTTTTCATGTCAATGCTCGCCTACATAAAAATATTCAACTATATTGTGAGTCAATGCAGCATGCCAGCATTATCAATGAGCAGATAAATCATTGGCAAACCAATATAGATAATTACAATGAGATTACAGAATGGCGAAATGGCAGTATTGTTGAAGAGTATGGCTGCGCCATTATTCATTATTCAGGACCTTACAATAACCTAATACCTCTCAATGATTTAATCATTGCTACGCAGAATGTCGACAATGTCATTGTACTCATTGATACGAATGATTTAACGGTGCATCAAAATATCATTGCCCTGGGTGTTAATTATTGCCATATCAACCCAATGAGTTGTCGCCGCTTGTTTAACAGCATTGAAAAAATACAGGCTTATAGCACACGGGTATTACCAAGACCTAAGCAAACATCCGTTAAATACCCCAAAAAGCGTGCGTTACTCGTAGATGATAACGAAGCAAATTTAAAGCTCATTGATACGATGCTCAAAGATAAAGTAGGTTCATGTGTGTTAGCAACCAACGGAGAGGAAGCGGTAGAAGCCTGCTGTGTTCAAAAATTTGATATCATTTTTATGGATATTCAAATGCCCGTATTAGATGGCCTACAGGCCACCGCTATTATCCGTAAGCACGGAATCAATCAACTAGCCCCTATTGTCGCCACAACGGCTCACGCTCTTGAAGAAGAAAAACAAATTTGGCTTAATCAAGGCATGGATGATTTTTTGACAAAACCCCTAAGAGAAGACACCGTCGAGCATATTTTAGAACACTGGCTAGACTCAACGCATGTGCAGAACAATTTAGCGTTATCATTGCACAATGAACACAATGAACTAATCATTGATGATAACCCTCATGTCTCGTGGCAAGGATCTCTCGAGCAAGCCATGGGGAAAAAAGCCTTAGCACTAGATATGCTTCAAATGTTGATTGATAGCATTCCACAAAACGTTTCAGCCATTGAAAATGCCATTAGCGACCAAGATAGCAAGGGCTTATTACTCGTTATCCATAAACTTCATGGCGCATGCTGTTATACTGGTGTGCCGCAATTAAAAGATTTAGCCCATTCAATTGAAACGGCATTAAAACAGCAAACAGCCTTAGTTGAAATTGAACCTGAATTGTTAGAAATTCTCGATGAATTACAATTGGTGGCAACCGTTGGCACCACAATATTAAATAATGAAAGTGATCCCCTTAATGATTAAAAAGCCTGGATTTTTTACCCGTATTAAAGAATTAAGCTTCGATGAGCAACTTGTCTTTGCAAACGTCCTTAGTGAACGTATGTTGCCTAATTATCAATTATTTAGCGAAAGTGTTAATTTTGGCAATACCAAAGTAATGCATACTATTGTCGACCTTATTTGGCAGAAATTAGCCAAACAATCCGTCAAATTAAACTTAGAAGTCCAGCAAAATAAGTTGTTAGAACAGACTCCCGAGTTAGCTGACTATGACAATTTCGGCGTTGTACCAGCTATCGATTGTGCAATGGCAATCAACACAATGTTAGTGGCGTTAGAACAACAGATGGATGAAGACTTAGTTAACATCAGTAAATTATCTAGCTCTACCGTGGCCAGCTACATTGGCGCCGTAGAAGGTGATATTAGCGATGAGGACACTTTTAGTCATGAGATGATGCTTGAAGAAAAGTCGTTACAAGAATACTTATTAGAGCGAATTGAAAATCAACCGAACCTTTCACCTACATTTTTAAAAGAGCTGCGCCGAGAGTTTAATGATTTTGGGATCAGCAATATAGGTATAGAACGCGTAAAGTACTAACAAACTCAATTTCTACACCACAAGCCATTAAGTTAACTTAATGGCTTGTCTAATTTTACAACCTCTACTTTATGGATGTGTGCTAGCTCATGGCTAAATTTTCGCTTCTTTTTAAATTTAACTTTGTTATATCGGCTTTATTATTCACTGTTTTTCTCAGCTTTAATACACAATATTCAATACCTGCATTTTTACTACTGGTAGCAGCCAGTGTATCTTCGGCCGCACTATTGTATGCGTTACTCTACTTGCCTTTATTGCCTACTGTATTACTCAAACGTGCCGGCCTTTACCTTTGCGGGATAATTTTTACCTTAGTTCACACCGCCATCACGCTAGATTTCTTTATTTATCGTATTTATAGTTTTCATATTAACGCCATGGTTATCGATATCATGTTATCGCCAGCAGCCGCTGAATCTATAGATATGGGGGTAGCACCACTGATACTCGGCTTTGTCTTTATCGCAACATTATTAACTATTCAACATTTGTTCATCAAAAACATGCTCAATTCTAGTTGTACAACTCACCAAAAAATAAATAAGGCATACAACAAAAGAGTATTAATACCACTAATTGCTATCATATTTATTGAAAAATTTACTTATGGTGTGTTGGCTGTTTACAATAAAAACGAAGTTCAAATATTGTTTAGGGTTATACCTATGTATCAACCGTTAACGTTTAATCGGTTTGCTGCTAAATACTTAGATATTCATACACAGGAAATACAAACGAACACTATTTTAAAGAACGGTGTCTTAACATACCCGTTAAAACCGCTGACGTTTAGTGATCAATTGAAGACTCCAAACATTTACTTTATTACCGTCGACTCATTATCAAAATTTGCAGTTTCGGCCGAAAACACCCCCAACATTCATCAGTTAAAAACTGACTCGATGGTTTTCACCAACCACTATTCCGGCGGAAATGCGACACGTTTTGGCATTTTCTCACTATTTTACGGCCTAAATTCTACCTATTGGTTTCCTTTCTTAAATGAGAACAAAGGTCCAGTTCTAATCGATACGCTTAAAGCCATTAACTACGACATCAATATTGTCAGTAGCACCAATGCCCATTGGCCTGAGTTTAGAGAAACGGCCTATGTGAATACGGTTGATACACTGCATGATGACTTTGCCGGCGTACCATGGCAGAAAGATGAATTAAGCTCAGCGAAATATTTACAAGCAATAGATACGAGTACTAGCCCTCAGTTCTCCTTTTTATTTTTAGATGCTCCACACGGGTATTCTTACCCGCCTGCGTTTAATAAATATAACGCGACAGATGAAACCATTAACTATGTAACAATGAGCAAAGACAGTGAGAAATTAGATCAAGTGAAGGCTAGGTACAAGAATTCTGTTTATTACAATGATCACCTCGTTGGCCAACTCATCAAAAAACTAAAAGAAGATAAATTGTACGATGACGCGATCATTGTATTTACGGCGGATCATGGCCAAGAAACTTATGAACAAGGCTACTTTGGTCACAATTCGGCTTTTACGCAAACACAAGTTAATGTCTCCTTCATGATTAAATTGCCAGGGAATGCACACAGTGAATATACAGGGCTTTCATCACATAATGACCTAGTACCGACATTAATGTCATATATCGGTGTAAACAACGATATAAATGATTATAGCAACGGTATTAATCTACTAAACAGTGATGTAACAAGGGAATATATATTTACGGCTAATTGGAACAATAATGCCGTCATTACCAAAGACAATACTTATGTTTTTTCTAACTTACCCAATAAAATGTTTAAAAGTGAAGTTAGAGACAATCAAACGTATGAACGTTCACAAGGTGCAGATAAGATAAACCCGAAGTATCTTTTAGAGATAATGAATGCTAATAAGCAATTTATAAAGTAATTGAAGTTGGTTGTTTCACAGCACAAGGCGTGCGGTGAAACAGACATTTGCCATGGTGAACACAGCAAAATGTCATGTAGAGGTAGGCTTACGAATCAGCGCGGCACATGAATTTTTTATCAGCCACATGAATTTTAATTTTCTCACCTGTAGCAATATACTCAGGTACTTGAACAACAAGGCCTGTTTCAAAGTGTGCAGGTTTAGTGCGCGCACTCGCCGAAGCGCCTTTAATAGAGGGCGTTGTTTCACTAATCACAAGTTCAACCCACTGCGGTAAATCAATACCAACACCATTACCATTGATGTCTAACAATTGAAGACCTTGAGTATCTTCGGTGATAAATAGCAATTCATCTTCAATATCACCTTTGTTAAAACCAAACTGACTATAATCTTCATTATCCATAAAGATATATTCGTCACCATCTATGTATGAAAAGCTCACCGCGCGGATATTTAGTTCTAATTCTTGTAACTTTTCGTCACCTTTAAAACGTTGCTCAACCTTTGCGCCAGACTCAATATCTTTGAAACGCATTTTGTATAAGGTAGCAGCACCTCGGGCACTCGGGTTTTGTACAAATATATCCTTTACTAACAGCTTTTTCCCATCAAGCTCTACGGCCATACCGCGCTTGATTTCATTAGCATTTGTCATTATTTTTCCTTGTCATGCTATAACGCATGAATAAACATAATTAATATAAAGAGTGGGCATACAAACTTGACGTACCAAGGCCAAATTTTCCAAAATAAGCTATTTTCTGCGCCGTCAAAGCCTTTTTTAATTTCACTTAACGCACCATTTCTCTGCCATACCCAACCGGCGAATATACAGAAAAACAATCCTAACAATGGCTGACTGTATTTTGTTGTTATAGTGATGATTAAGCCAAACAGCTGCTCGAAATTAAACACAATCACTAAGCTGAGCGCCGTCACTAAAGAACCAATAACCCAGCTGGTTACACTACGCTTTTTATTGTGTGCTTCCACAACATAAGCCACAGGCACTTCAAGTAGCGAAATAGATGAAGTTAATGCCGCTAAAGACATTAATAAGAAAAATGAAAACGCAACTATAGGCCCTGCATCGCCCATTTGATCAAATAACGCCGGCAATACAGTAAAAATTAAGGTATCACTGTTAAGTAAAGCGCCATCAGCATCAAATATATCAACATCAAAATAAGAGGCAATATACATCGAAGGTATAATCAATAAACCAGCAACAAAAGCAAGACCAACATCGAGCAAGGTTACCCAAGCACCCGCTTTCACTATATTTTCATCACTTGACAAATACGATCCGTATATCAACATACAGCCCACACCTAATGATAACGAGAAAAAGGCTTGCCCCATGGCGCTAATAATTAATTGGCCGTCAAATATTCTCGAAAAATCAGGTTTCAAATAATGCTCTAATCCAACAAGTGCATTTGGTAATGTCAGCATATAGGCAATAAGTGCCATGAGAATGACCACCAACAATGGCATCATACGTTTTGACCAACGCTCAATACCATCACTTACACCAGCGCCAATAATCATGATGGTTGCGACCATAAAACAGGCAGTAAATATGATATTCCGACTTAGTGAAAACTCAGTCAGCCAGCTGGAAAAACTCATGAAGCCCAAAAGTTTGGCAATAGGCGCTATTGAAAAGGCAAACAACCACCCAGCAATAATGGCGTAGAAACTCAGAATAACAGCAACAGTTAATAAACCAGCGATTCCAACTATCTTGCCACCTACTTTTAAGGTCGGATTATCAGTGAGCATAGGTAATGCTGTAACAGCATTGGCTCGTGCATGACGACCTACAATTAATTCTGCCATTAATGCTGGATAAGCAAGACAAAACGCCAATAATAAATACACGAGTACAAACGCCCCGCCTCCATTGCTGGCAACTTGCGTAGGAAAGCCCCACACGTTACCTAGCCCAACAGCGGCACCAGCAGCAGCCATAATGAAACCTGCTTTGGAACTAAACTGTGCTCGTTGCAAAATATTCTCCTTTCCTTTGTATATAACTAAAAAGGCGGCAAAAGCCGCCTTTTTTACTAAACAATACCTTTATGATGTCGGGTATTGAATGTCACTTTTATTTTTAAGCGACTGGATAAACGCTTTGTAGTTAGCGTTGCTACTTGTCGATGTTAAACGTTGAATAACTGCATCAATTTCTTTAGATGTATCACTCGCTTCTTTAACATTTACTAAGTCAACAATCGCTTGACCTTGATTTGTAGCAACAAGTTCAATATCGTTGCTATCGCCTTTAGCCATTTTAAATGCCGCTGTTACGATTGCATTGTCAATATCACGACTAGTACGTAATAAGTCTTTTTTCTCAACAACGGTCACGCCATCAATTGTTTCAGCATTTTTCCAACTAGCAAGATATTGCTCTGCTTTCTCTTTCGCTAAATCAGCTGATTTTTGTTGCTTAAGTGTTGCAGTAATCTGAGCTGTTACATCAGCAATTGCTTTAATTTCACTAGGCGTATGCGATTTTTTGCGAACGACCATGTGATGGTCAGAGCTAATTTCAATAACATCAGAGTTTACATTTTCACCCAACACCACTTCTGAAAATGCGGCTTCGATAACATTAGGAAAGTTTACACTTGCAGGAACAGTGCTACGTGTGAATACCGGCGTAGATTTAACTGTAGTCTCTACAACCGTAGCTGCTTCTGTAAGATTTTCTGGTACTGAGAATGCAGTGTCAGCCAGCTGTTGTTGCAGCTCATAAAACAACTCTTTTGCCGCTTCTTGCAACAACTCTTGCTTGATGTCATCACGAACTTCAACAAGTGCTTTTGTTATACCCGCTTCTAAATCTGTCACCTTGATGATATGGAAACCTGACTCTGTGCGTACTAAGTCTGAAGACGCGCCATTTTCAAGAGCAAATACAGCAGCAGTGAACGCATCATCAGTTGCATCGTTAGTCATCCACTCTAGATCACCACCGTCTTCGCCACTAAAAGTATCTTCAGATAACGTTTTCGCAAGCTCAGCGAAATCTTCGCCCGCTTTGACACGAACAAGTGCAGCTTGCGCTTTAGCTTGTGCAGCGGTTTCGTCTTCACCAAATTCAAATAAGATATGTGAAACACGGCGGCGCTCTTGTATTTTGTACTGCGCTAAGCTGTCGTTGTATTGTTGTTCAATTTTTTGATCTTCAACGCTAACTTTTGACAATAAATCAGAAACTTTTAATTCAACATACTCAAGGCTCAATTGCTCTTGCGTAGTAAACTGGCCACTGTTTAGGTCGTAGTAATCATTAATTTCTTGTTCAGTCACTTCGACACTATCGACGAAATCGGCTGCATTGACTTCAATATAACGAATATCACGTAATTGCTGCTCAAGGGATGCAATTGTTGAAGCTTCGTTTTTAAGAACAAAATCAGAACCAATAACGGCATTCATCAATTGTGTGCGCGTTAGGTCAACACGAAGCAATTCACGAAATTGTTCAACACGGTAACCTGCACTTCGAACAAGCCTTAAGTAACGATCATTATCAAATTGACCATCAACTTGAAATTCAGTCATTTCACGAATTGTTTTAATGATTTCAGCATCGCCAACACGAAGATCCATGTCTGCGGCAGTTTGGCTGATAAGGGCTTGTGCAATTAAACGCTCTTGAACATTTTTGCGAACGCCATCCATATATGATGCATTGTTAGCAATCATTTTAAACATTTCACCGTATTGACGTTCCAGGTTTGCTCTTTCTTTTGCAAACTCACGGTCAACTTGTGATTGATTAATGGACTCACCATTAACGATGACACTAGCTACATCTGAACTACCACCGAGGTAGCTACCAATTCCCGCTAGGGCAAATGTTAAGATCACTAGTCCTAATATGACTTTTGCTACTACGCCTTGCGATCCTTCACGAATTCTTTCTAACATTAGAGCCTCTTTACTTCGTTTTATTGTTTTTTATAATGTTTAATTTTATAAAATTTTGCCGATATCATATCAGCAAAGTTTGAGTCAATCTACACGTCAACACTAATAACCGCACGCTTTTAGCTCCTTTTTTGACCGCTTAAAAAACGATGGGGGCTTAGTGATAAACTAAGTAAAAATTTAAGCAAAAAAAAACGCATCAAAAGATGCGTTTTAAAAGTTTTGGCGGAGTGGACGGGACTCGAACCCGCGACCCCCGGCGTGACAGGCCGGTATTCTAACCAACTGAACTACCACTCCTTAATTATGCATCGCTAGCAAAAACTAGCGATTAAAGCAGAAGAAATTCTAGTTAACAGAATCTTTTAATGCTTTACCAGCTTTAAATGCTGGAACGTTTGCAGCTGCAATTTTAATCTCTGCACCAGTTTGTGGGTTACGGCCAGTTCGTGCTGAGCGTTGACGTACTTCGAAAGTACCGAAACCAACTAGAGACACTTTATCGCCTTCTTTAAGTGCATCAGTTACTGTGCCAATGAAAGCGTCAAGTGCGCGACCTGCGTTAGCTTTTGAGATGTCTGCGCTTTCTGCAATTTTATCGATTAATTGAGACTTATTCATGTCATACC
>Ga0209291_1003237_pt1 | contig 12288 bp, 8 predicted proteins | sample GOMGulsemesocosm_FD_184633 | JGI IMG/M metagenome (GOLD analysis project Ga0209291, IMG submission 184633) | Methane-oxidizing microbial communities from mesocosms in the Gulf of Mexico - GOM9B Gulf of Mexico (SPAdes) (version 2) | ecosystem: Environmental > Aquatic > Marine > Cold seeps | place... | reverse complement strand
AAATCAAATGGATGTAGAAGGATTTGGAAACTGTACAAACACTGGTGCTTGTGAAGTTGAATGTCCTAAAGGAATTTCATTAGAAAATATTGCAAGAATGAATAAAGACTTTTTATCTGCTTCTATCAGATCAGAAAAATAAGAAATTATTTACTAAATATATTAAGCCATTTCGTTTTACGGAATGGCTTTTTTTGTGGGGTATGGTCTATAGCTTGGATAGAATGTATAAAGTGTCAGTTCGAGTGTTTGTATTCAAAAGCGTTAGTTTTTTATTACAAATGTATCGAGAACAAACAATAGAGAGTAGCTTGTTCTCGATACAATTCTATCATTTTTCTACCGAAAAACAGTACAATCACTCGAACTGACGCCTGGAACATTTCTTAACTATAGAAACAAAAAACGCCCATAGCTTAATTCAAGCTATGGGCGTTTTAATTATTGTAATTGGTTCTTACAAACTGTAAGTTATTTTAAAGCTAAATGTTCTTCCCTGTAGTGTAGTTTGAAAACACATAGTCTTCTCCTTTATAACTATAGCTACTCAAGTATGTTGAATCTAATAAATCCATTTGTATAATCACCACCCTTAAACTTATTCTAAGCCACATAGTCGTTGACGTTTCCATGATAATTAATGGTTTGCTCCTGATTGAGTAACAAAGTCATATCCGTTTTCTGTAAACGAACGGTATATAGATAAATATAGGTTAGTAATAAATTACTATGAGAAAAAAATATGTTGATTTGTTAGAATGTTTTTAAATATATATGTTTACATTTGTACCGTTAAATGAAAATTAATTTAAAATATCAATCTATCGCAGAGCAACTTACAGTTGTTAATGGTATTTTAATGTCTGCTCCTGTAAGGAGAAATAGACCTAACAGGTCTAAATAATTTATGCGGGGCTACGTGCTCTGCCAATTCGAAAATCCATTTACTAAATTACAAAATCTAACAATAATCAATTGATTTTTGTTAAGCAACAGTTAATTATTGTGTCTAAAAATAGTTACATAAATACATACTATCTCAATTGTTCTATGGTTGAAAAAGGAGCTCCCCTTTTTAATCATAATCAAATTGTTATTTCCACTTCATCTAGGAGAAGGAGACCCCTTTGGGTCTAAATAATTTATGCGGAGCTACGTGCTCTGCTCAGTTTCAAAATCACATTTCGTAAATTATAAAATCTAACAAAAGTTAATTCTTTTTTGTTATGCAACATTTAATTATTGTGGCAAATAATAGCCATAAAAAATATGCAAAATCCATTTGTTTAATGATGGAAGATGCTGCAAAAATCAGAGGTACCGGCATTGCCAAAAGAAACCCAACTTACATTCAATTAAAAATGGAACAAGGTAAATCCATTATAGCATTAGATGGAGAAAAGGTTATTGGTTTCTGCTACATTGAAGACTGGGAAGGACAAAAATATGTCGCCAATTCTGGTTTAATTACACATCCTGATTACCGAAAAACGGGCTTGGCAAAAAATATTAAAAAGGCAACTTTTGATCTGTCAAAATTAAAATACCCCAAAGCAAAGTTATTTGGAATCACGACCAGTATGGCGGTTATGAAAATCAATTCAAATTTGGGATATATACCAGTAACATTTTCGGAGTTAACAAAAGATGAAAATTTTTGGAATGGCTGTAAAGGGTGTGTTAATTATGATGTTTTAATGCGAACCAACAAAACTATGTGCATGTGTACAGGGATGATTTGTGATTTTAATGAGACAAAAAAAGAAACATCAGTAGACAAAAAATCATGGGATGGTTTTGTGAGGTTTTTAAAACTTAGAAAATTAAGAATCGAAAAAAAAGCAAAACAATTTCCAATATTAAAAAAACATTAACTAATGAAAAATACTAAAATAGTACTTGCTTTTAGTGGTGGACTTGACACGTCTTATTGCGTAAAGTATTTAAAACACGAAAAAGAATTTGAAATCTACTCAGCAGTTGTAAATACGGGTGGATTTGATGATGAAGAATTGAAGAAAATAGAAGAAAAAGCAATAATGCTAGGCGTACATAGTCATGTTGCATTAGAGCAAACTCAAGCCTATTATGATAAAATAATTAAATATCTGATATTTGGAAACGTATTAAAAAATAACACTTATCCATTATCGGTTAGTGCGGAACGAATTTATCAGGCAATTTCATTAGCCCAATATGCAAATTCAATTGATGCAAAATATATTGCTCATGGAAGTACAGGTGCTGGAAATGATCAAATTCGATTTGACTTAATTTTTCAGTTAATTGCTCCTGAAATTGAGATTATTACACCCATTAGAGATCAACAATTAACACGCCAGGAAGAGATTGAATATCTAGGGAAATACAGTGTAGATATTGATTGGGAAAAGGCACAATATTCTATAAATAAAGGACTGTGGGGAACAAGTATTGGGGGGGCAGAAACACTAACGTCACACGAAAATTTGCCAGAAAATGCCTTTCCAAGTCAGTTGACGCAAATTGAATCTCAAAAATTAATAATTGAATTTTTCGAAGGAGAAATTTGTGCAGTTGATTGTGTTAAAATGAATCCTGTGATGGCAATTCAAACTATTGAAGCGTTATCAAATAAATTCGCAATAGGGCGAGACATTCATACGGGTGATACAATTATCGGAATAAAAGGCCGTGTTGGATTTGAAGCTGCGGCTGCCTCAATAATAATTAAAGCACATCATACATTAGAAAAGCACACCCTATCAAAATGGCAATTACACTGGAAAGAACAGTTGGCAAATTGGTATGGTATGTTTATACATGAGGCACAATATTTTGAGCCAGTTATGAGAAATATAGAAACATTTTTATCTGATACTCAAACCAATGTAAGCGGGAAAGTTTTTATAACATTGAATCCATACAGATTCACGGTAAATGGAATAGAATCGGATCATGATTTAATGACTTCTGACTTTGGAGAGTATGGAGAAATAAATAAAAATTGGAGTGGTGATGACGTTAAAGGATTTACAAAAATATTGGCCAATTCAATGCAAATATTTAACCACGTAAATAATACAAAATGATTAAAGTAGGAATAATTGGAAGTGCCGGATATGTTGCTGGAGAGTTAATCCGTTGTTTGGTAAATCATCCAGAAGTGACGATTGATTTTTTATACAGTAATTCACAGGCGGGTAAATCTGTTGATCAAGTTCATTTTGATTTAATTGGTTATAAAAACTTGAAGTTTACAAGTGATATTAATTCTGACGTAGATGTTGTGTTTTTATGTCTAGGACATGGTAATTCTCTAAGTTTTTTTGAGCAGAATTTATTTAGTGAAAACACTAAGATAGTAGATTTAAGTAATGATTTTCGATTGAAAAATGACCGCAAACCTAAAGAGTTTGTATATGGATTAGTTGAGTTCAATAAGTCAAAGATAATTGAAGCTAAAAATATTGCTAACCCAGGTTGTTTTGCTACGGCAATTCAGTTGGGGTTATTGCCACTAGCAAAAAAGAATCTTTTAAGTTCAGATATTCACATAAATGCGGTGACAGGTTCAACAGGCGCAGGTCAAAGTCTAAGTGATTCTTCTCATTTTAGTTGGCGAAATAATAATGTTTCAATATATAAAGCATTTAACCATCAACATCAAGATGAGATATTAGAAACATTGAATTCACTTCAGGGAAATTTTAAATATGATCTCAATTTTTTACCTGTAAGAGGAAGTTTTACACGCGGTATTTTTGCCAGTATTTATTTGAAATCAAATGCGACAATTACTGAATTGATGAGTCTTTATAAAACTTTTTATATTGATTCATTATTTACGCATATCACCGAAAATTCAATATCATTAAAACAAGTTGTAAACACTAATAACTGTTTGATTCAATTACAAAAAATTGATGGAAAAATATTAATAACAGTTGTGATTGACAACCTCTTAAAAGGAGCCGCAGGACAAGCCATTCAAAATATGAATTTAATGTTTGGAATAGCTGAAGAAACAGGATTACAATTAAAAGCAAATCAATTTTAATATGAACTTATTTAACGTTTACCCACGATTTAATATTAACCTAACAAAAGCACAAGGCGTTTTTGTTTTTGACGAAAACAATCGAAAATACCTTGACCTTTATGGAGGACATGGTGTAATATCTATTGGGCATAATCACCCAAGTTATGTTGAGAACATACAGAATCAATTAAATAATATTGGGTTTTACTCCAATTCTATTGAAATGCCAATCCAGAAAGAGTTGGCACAAAAATTAGGAGAACAAAGTAACTATCCCAATTATGAGATATTTTTATGTAATAGTGGTTCTGAAGCCAACGAAAATGCTTTAAAATTAGCGTCATTTCATACCGGAAAAACCAAGGTGATAGCATTTAAGAATAGCTTTCATGGGCGAACGGCTGCTTCATTAAATGTGACGGATAATCTAAATTTATCAGCACCTATAAATAAAGCTAATTTCCCAGTTGATTTTGTAGAATTAAACAATGAGCAACAGTTAATTAATGCTTTAAAAAACAATGATGTTTGTGCAGTTATAATTGAAGGTATACAAGGTGTAGGAGGACTCGATTCAGTAACTACTGCTTATTTTAACTTTTTGTCAGAAGCATGTAAAGCACACAATGTACTTTTAATTGTTGATGAAATACAAAGTGGGTATGGCCGCACAGGACATTTTTTCGCCCATCAAAAGGCAAAAATTAAAGCCGATATAATTACAGTTGCCAAAGGAATGGGGAATGGATTTCCAATTGGCGGTGTATTAATTAATCCAAATATTAAATCCAAATTTGGTATGCTAGGTACAACATTTGGGGGTAATCATCTGGCATGTGCTGCTGGTATTTCCGTATTGGATACTTTGAAAAATGAATTTATTTTAGAGAATGTATTGAAGGTAAGTAAGTGGATAGTTTCAGAATTTAAAACGATTTCTCAAATCAAACAAATTAAAGGGGCAGGCTTAATGTTAGGCTTAGAATTTGACTTTCCAATAAAAGAGTTGCGAACCATATTATTAACAGAATTTTCAATATTCACTGGCGCCTCAAGTAATCAAAATTTATTGAGAATATTACCACCATTAAACATTACAATTCAAGAGATAAGTCCAATCGTAGATGCATTAAAGTTGAGTCTAAAAAAAATAAATAAATGAAAAAATTCACATCCATTAATGATGTTGAAAGCTTAGATCAATTACTTGATTTAGCAGGAAACGTAAAGAATAATCCCTATGGGTATAAATCAATAGGAGAAAATAAAACCCTTGGTTTAATATTTTTTAATCCAAGTTTACGAACGAGACTAAGTACTCAAAAAGCAGCAATGAATTTGGGGATGAATATGATGGTTTTAAATATTGATAAAGAGGGGTGGAATATAGAAATGGAGGATGGTGCTATAATGAATCAAGGATCACAAGAACACATTAAAGATGCAGCTGCTGTCATATCTCAATATTGCGATATTGTTGGTGTTCGGACTTTTGCTTCCTTGCTGAATAAGGAAGAGGATTATCAGGAAAAGATCCTCAGTAAGTTCATAAAGTACGCCACAGTGCCAATATTGTCTCTAGAGAGTGCAATTCGACATCCGCTTCAGTCTTTGGCAGATTTGTTGACCATCAAAGAACAGAGCATTCAAAAAAAGCCAAAGGTCGTTTTAACCTGGGCACCACATCCAAAAGCACTGCCTCAAGCGGTGTCCAATTCGTTTGTTGAATGGATAAAACACACAGATGTAGAATTTATAATAGCCAATCCAAAAGGATTCGATTTATCTACAGAGTTTACAAATGGTGTTGAGGTAAGCTATAACCAAGAAAAAGCACTTGAGAATGCTGATTTTGTCTATGTGAAAAATTGGAGTTCCTTTGATAATTATGGCGAAATATCAACTCAAAATTCTGAATGGACTATTACAAAAGAGAAAATGAAATTAACTAATACTGCCAAAATGATGCATTGTCTACCCGTAAGAAGAAATGTCGTAGTTATGGATGACGTATTAGATTCCGAAAATTCATTAATTATGGAACAGGTAAATAATCGAACGTATGCAGCGCAAGCGGTTTTAATTAAATTATTACAACATGAAAACTAAATTAAAAGTAGTTAAAATAGGAGGGGCCATCATTGATGATGATCATAAATTAAATGATTTTTTAAGTCAATTTTCAAAATTAGATGGCTTGAAAATCTTAATTCATGGTGGTGGAAGAATAGCGACTCAAATTAATGGAAAACTCGGTGTTAAAACAGAGTTAAATGAGGGGAGAAGAATAACTACAGACGAATCAATTGATACTGTCACAATGGTGTATGCGGGATTGATTAATAAAAAAATAGTAGCAAAATTACAGTCAAAAAGTTGTAATGGGTTTGGTTTGTCGGGTGCAGATGGAAATTGTATAACGGCTAAAAAACGACCAGTTGATCCTATTGATTTTGGTTGGGTCGGAGATGTAGAAAGTGTTAATGCTGATTTGGTTCAACTGCTCCTTAAAAATAACCTAATACCTGTGTTCTCTGCAATTTGTCATGATGGGAATGGTCAATTGTTAAATACCAATGCGGATACCATTTCAGCTGAGATAGCAATATGCATGAATCAAATTTATGACGTAGAATTAATGTATTGTTTTGAAAAGAATGGAGTTTTATCGGACGTATGGGATGATAATTCAGTGATTAAAAGTATTAATGAATCGACTTATTTGAACTTAAAAAATGAAGGTGTAATAAAGGATGGGATGCTACCTAAAATTGACAATTCATTTTATGCGCTGTCTAAAAAAGTGTCGAAAGTTACCATTGGAGGAGTAAATGTATTTGACGGTGATAAAGACTATACCACTTTAACTATTTAGCCATGAAAAATTCAGAATATAATGCGGCGATTAGTCTTCTTAAAAAAATGATAGAAACTCCTTCTTATTCTAAGGAGGAAAGTGAAACCGCAACCATGATCGAAAACTGGTTTAATAATCTTAATATCTCAACTAATCGTTTACATAATAATGTGTGGTGCAGAAATAAATACTTTGACGACTTTAAACCTACAATTCTATTAAATTCTCATCATGATACAGTAAAAGCAAATAAGTCATATACCAATGATCCGTTTAAAGCTATTGTAGAAAACGATAAATTATATGGCTTGGGAAGTAATGATGCCGGAGGTTGTTTGGTGAGTTTAATAACCACATTTGTTCATTTTTATGACCAAAAAGATTTAAAATATAATTTGATTTTAGCCGCTACAGGAGAGGAAGAGATTTCTGGTGAAAATGGTATAGCGAGTATATTAAAAGGGCTACCTAAAATTGATTTTTCAATTGTTGGAGAGCCTACCGAAATGAATTTGGCCATTACTGAAAAAGGATTGATGGTCTTAGATGTTTATGCTTCAGGTGTAACTGGTCATGCTGCACACGAAAATCCTAATAATGCAATTATGAATGCCGTAAAAGATATCGATTGGTTTAATAATTATCTGTTTGATAAGGCGTCAGATACACTTGGGAAAGTAAAGATGACAGTAACTCAAATTGAAGCAGGTTCTCAACATAATGTAGTGCCAGATAAATGTCATTTTGTGGTTGATGTAAGAGTTAATGAAGCTTATACAAACAAAGCTGTTTTTGACATCATTAATAAAAATGTTAAAAGTGAAGTGAAAGCAAGGTCGTTTAGATTAAACCCATCATCTATTTCAATGAATCATCCAATTGTAAAAGCGGGAATTGAGTTAGGGAAAATTACGTATGGATCACCTACAATTTCGGATCAGGCACTATTACAATGTCAATCCATAAAAATTGGACCAGGGAAATCATGTAGATCGCATAGTGCTGATGAGTTTATTTATCTAAATGAGATAAAAGAAGGTATAGAATTATATATAAAAATTTTAAATAAAATAGTATGAAACTTTGGGATAAAGGATACACTACTGATAATATAGTGGACAAGTTTACAGTTGGTAAAGATCGAATATTAGACTTGAAATTAGCAAAACATGATGTGACTGGCAATATTGCCCATGCAAAAATGTTACATAAAATAAAGATTTTAACAGACGCAGAATTGTCTGATATTTTGTCTGGTTTATGTGAGATTTCAAAAACAATAGAAAATGGTTATTTCGTGATAGAAGACGAGTTTGAAGATGTTCACAGTAAAGTGGAGTTTGAACTAACCAAAATAATTGGAAGTACAGGCAAAAAAATCCATACGGCTCGGTCAAGAAATGACCAAGTTTTGGTGGATTTACATTTATACACAAAAGAGCAAATTTTAGAAATTAAAGATCTAGTTGAAAAACTATTTAATAGACTTTTAAAATTAAGTGAGCAATATAAAGATGTCTTAATTCCTGGTTATACACATATGCAAGTTGCCATGCCATCATCTTTTGGATTATGGTTTTCTGCTTATGCCGAAACTTTAATTGACGACATCATTATGCTAAATGCAGCTTATGAGATCAGCGACCAGAATCCGTTAGGCTCAGCCGCAGGTTATGGAAGCTCTTTTCCTATTGATAGAACAATGACCACAGAATTATTGAACTTTAAGACCATGAAGTATAATGTGGTGGCTGCTCAAATGAGCCGTGGTAAATTAGAAAAAACAACTTCATTTGCAATAGCATCTGTAGCAGGTACTTTGTCAAAACTATCCGCAGATGTATGTCTTTTTATGAGTCAAAATTTTAATTTCCTTGGTTTTCCTAAAGAACTAACAACAGGCTCGAGTATTATGCCCCATAAACAAAATCCAGATGTGTTTGAAATCATGCGTGCAAAATGTAATAAGCTTCAAAATTTACCTATTGAAATTATGATGATTACCAATAATTTAACAAGTGGTTATCATAGAGATTTACAACTTTTGAAAGAAAGTTATATGGATGGTATAGATGTAATTAAAGATAATTTAGAAGTTTGTGAGTTTATGTTAAACCATGTAGTTATAAAAGACAATATTTTGGATAATGACGTATACGATTACTTATATAGTGTTGAAGAAGTGAATAGTTTGGTATTAAAAGGGATGACTTTTAGAGATGCGTATCAACAATTAGGAAAACAAATTATGGACGGAGATTTTGTTCCAAATAAAGTCGTTAATCATACGCATGAAGGGAGTTTAGGTAATCTATGCTTGGATGAAATAAAAGAGAAATTTAATTTTTTAACCAGATAAGCTCATTACGAATTAGAGTGCTACAAATAAGTATGAATTGAGTGAAAAACAGTATAATCACTTGAACTGACACCTTGAACATTTCAGTAAATTGACAAACAAAAAACACCCATTACTTTAATTAGTAATGGGTGTTTTTTGTTACGTTAAATTCCTATAAACTGTACGCCACTTTAAAGCTAAAGGTTCTTCCTTTGGTATAACTTGAGAATACGTAGTCTTCACCTTTATAGCTGTAACTACTTAAGTATTTTGAATTTAATAAGTTGTCTGCACTTAACTTAACTGAGAATTTATTGATTTTTTTACTGATGTTGAGTCCAAGCTTTGGTCTAGCTTGTTGATATACATTTGGTGTTGCACCAATTGTAATTACCGAAATTTGTTTTCCACTTACGCTAAAGTTTACATTGGCATTAACTCCATTTTTGTTTTTGTAGTTTACAAAAGCATTTATTATGAATGGTGATTGTCCAAACATTTCTCTTGTATCTTTAGCTAAAGGATCTTGATTTCTAATGACTACTAATTCTTTAACTGGAATGGACACAATAGATTTTACATACGTGAAGTTTCCACCTAATGTTAAGTTTTCAATGAATTTAACACCTTTTTTTAGGTGTTTGCTGAATTCTAATTCAGCTCCATATACTTTTGCATTATCTACATTTTTCCATGTTAACTCTGCATTGGCAGCTTCTGGATTAAAGGCGCGCTCAATTGGATTCGAAAAGTTTTTGGCAAACAAACCTAAAGATATATTTTCTCTGTAAGTAGGGTAGTACTCAAATCTTAAATCAATATTATCAACTAGTGTTTGTTTTAAATCCGGATTTCCAACAAATACGTTTCCACCAACAAAATCAAAACTTGAAAATGGTGCTAATTCTCTAAAAGACGGTCTGGCTAGAGTTCTAGAATACCCTAATCTAATTTTAAAGGTATCCTTTACAACTTCATACGTGCTGTTAAGTGATGGTAAAACATCAATGTTTGACAATGTCCCTGGTGTATCATTTGGATTCATACTTTTAGCAAAAATTTCATTCATTTCTACTCTAGCTCCTAATCTAATATCTAACCTATCTCCAAATACTAAATCAGTTAATGCATAGGCCGAATAGTTAGTTTCAGTTCCTATATAATTGTTTCTTTTTTCACTGGCGTTTTGAACGTAAATAAATCCATTTGTATAATCACCACTGTTAAATTGATCGTCAGCCACATAGTCGTTAACATTTCCATCATAATTTGTGTTTGCTCCTGATTGAGTCACAAAATCATATCTTTTTTCAGTAAACGAACGGTATTTAGATAAATAGTAACCTCCAAATTTTAAAACGTTTTTTGATTTTTTTTCCGTTCCAAATAGGGCAAATGGAATTTCGAAATCTACTTTTAAGTTTAAGTTATCTTCACTCATTAATCTAGAAAATTGTGAAGGATCTGAATATAAAGCTGGTTGTAAATCGTATAAAGTATCTTTATTATCATTAATCACATAATCATTTGTGAAGAATTTAAGTTCAGGTGTTTTTTGAGTTGAATTTGTATATGATCCAATCCAGTTCATTTTAACATTTACATCATGATCTTCAGAAGCGAATAGGGTATGAGTTCCTTTCAATTGTCCGTTAGTTAATTCTCTTTGTTGATATAATAACGTTCTAGTTTGAAAGTATAAATCACTTGCATCTGAGTAATTTTTCCCTTCCAAATATCTTACTGAATTAATTCCGTTTTGGAAACGGTTGGTCACTAAACTAATTGAATTGTTTTTGTTTAATTGAAATGATAAGTTTCCTAAAGTTCCCCACATAACATCTTCAACACCTTTTGAACCTTCTAAACTTAACTCCGTATTTAGTTGATCATTTTCAATAGTATTTCCTGTTAATTTATAACGTCCTTGCTCTCCATTTTCATAATAACTGAATGATTTTTTGTAAGATGCGCCTACAAAGTATCCCAGTTTTGGAAATTCACTTTTCTTTTTTAATTTAACTGAATTACCAATCGAAAATGTATAAGAGCCGTTTAATCCTGATAGTGCATTAGTAGGTTCAAAATCCCTTCCAAATGATTTTCCGTAGTTATTAAGTTTTTCATCATCCATTCCTGGTGAAGGAAAGTTTTGAACTGATGTATTAGCCACATGGCTTGGTAATTTACGTTGAGAAGCGCCTAATGCTAAAACATCTAATGATTCTCCATTTTGAGTTAAAAAACTAGAGTTAAAAGAAGATTGTGTGTTGAATCCAAATTTAGCTGAGAACTGTAAAGTGAATTTATTGGGAAACTCCTTCGTTTTAATATCCACTAATCCACCTGTAAAGCTTCCAGGTAATTCAGGTGAAAATGATTTATAAACCACTATATTTTCAATTAAAGTAGACGGAAATAAATCCATTTGTACTGAATTCCTATTTGGATCTAACCCTGGAATATCAGCTCCATTTAACACCGTTTTACTATATCTATCAGAAAGCCCTCTAACATAAACATATTTCCCACCTTCAACTGTAGCACCTGGAACTTGTTTAACAGCATCTGCCGCATCAGAAACACCTCTATCAGACATTTCTTCTTTACCTATTCCATCCGTTACGGTCTTGGCTTCCTTTTCAAATGATAAAGTGGCCACTGCAGATGATGTTATTCGTTTTGAGGTCACAACAACCACATCCATCATTTCTCTTGATTCAACCAGTTTAAAATCTACATCTAGAGTTTCATTTGCAATTACATTCACTTCAACTGAATCTGTTTCGTAGCCAATAAATTGACAATTCACATATTGTTTCCCTGGCTTTAAGGCTAGTGCATATTTTCCATTGAAATCAGATAATTTTATAACAGTCATGTCATCATTATAAACTTTGGCAGTTATGATTTCTTCATGTGTAACGGCATCTGTGATTAAACCTGTTACAAATCCTTGCTGTCCAAATGCATGCAACTGTATGAATGATAAAAGGACTACACTTAATTTTACTAAATACTTCATTGTTTTTATTTTACAGGACAAAGAAACGCCAGTAACATCATTTT
>Ga0209291_1003236_pt1 | contig 12291 bp, 17 predicted proteins | sample GOMGulsemesocosm_FD_184633 | JGI IMG/M metagenome (GOLD analysis project Ga0209291, IMG submission 184633) | Methane-oxidizing microbial communities from mesocosms in the Gulf of Mexico - GOM9B Gulf of Mexico (SPAdes) (version 2) | ecosystem: Environmental > Aquatic > Marine > Cold seeps... | reverse complement strand
AACAGTATTGCAATATTACCCTAATACTTCTTTATATACCGTGTTTGATAAATACAGGTATGTAGAGTATTATTTTAAAAAGAATGCTAGATTTCATAAGATTTCAGAAGTAGAAATTAATAAGTATTTAACACTAATTGTAGATAAAGCCTCAGAAGGAGTTTTAATAAAAGACTTAGTAGCCATCTTAGTGTCTGATGATATTACAGAAAAAGATGCCTCAGATTTTATTAATACACTTATAGATAGTCAATTTTTAGTAAGTGAATTAGAGTTTACACTTACAGGAGAAGATTATTTTGAATGCTTAATTGCAAAGTTTGAAGAACCACGTTTTGATTTTTATGAAGCAGGGGTGCTAAAGAACTTATTAATAAAGCTAAAAGGAAAAATAAGTACTTTAGATAAAGATGTATTTAATAGTCCAGAAGCCTATAAAGAAATACATCAAATATTAGAAGGAGAAATAAATGAAGTAGACATTACCAAGTTATTTCAAATAGATGCTTATAGAGATTTACCTGAAGCTACATTAAGTTATAAAACTTTAAAAAAATTAAGAACCGCGGTAACGGTAGTAAACAAACTACAGTCAAAAGGAGAAAATAAAAACTTAAAGAACTTTAAAGAGAGGTTTTTAGAACGATATGAAGAATATGAGCAGCCACTAATTAAAGTATTAGATCCTGATGTAGGGATTGGTTATGGATTACAGTCAGGTGCTAAAACTCCATTAATTGATGACTTAGGGCTTCAGGGTACTGTCGTAACCGAGCGTAAAATAACATTGGACGATAAAAAAACGTTCTTGTTTAGAAAGTTATTAGCAGCATATAAAAATGAGGATACAGAAATTGTATTAACAGATGAAGAATTAAATAAATATGAAGAAAATGATATACTATATCCAGATAGTTTTTCAGTATTCTTTAATATATTTAATGAAGGAGAAGAGTCAGATGAAAAAATACATCTAAAATCTGTTTGGGGGCCATCTGCTAATGGGTTAATAGGTCGTTTTGGGCATTTACATAAAGATTTAACAGATTTATCTGATGAGATTTCAGCGCAAGAAAATGAATTGCATTCAGGTAAAATTTTAGCAGAAGTAATTCATTTACCACAAGCACGTACCGGAAATATATTATATAGAAAGTTTCAACGAGATTATGAAATTCCTTATTTAGGAACTTCCTCATTACCAAAAGAAAACCAGATACAAGTAGATGATTTATATATCTCTATTAGAAACAATAAAATTGTATTACGTTCAAAACGCTTAAATAAAGAAATAATACCAAGATTAGGAAATGCACATAACTATGCAGCTAATGCTTTACCAATCTATCATTTTTTATGCGATATTCAAAATCAAGAATCAGGAGGCTTAGGGTTTTCTTGGGGAGCATTACAATATGATTTTGAGTATTTACCAAGATTAAGTTATAAAGATATTGTATTGTCACGAGCGACATGGAATATTAAGGAAACAAAAATAAAAGAAATTTTAAGTCACAAACCATCAGAATATGTAACAGTAGCTAGACAATTTCAAGAAGAACATAATATACCTAATATAGTTTCTTTTGTACAAGGAGATAATGAGGTGGTAATTAATTTTGAAAATGAATTGAGTTGTAAAATTTTCTGCATGATGTTAAAAGGAGAGCGATTTGTAGAACTTAAAGAGTTCTTGTTTAAAGATGATACAGTAACGGAAAATTATTGCAATGAGTTTGCGGTGACTTCTTATAGAAAAGTAGAGCAGCAAGAAGCAGTCTCTCCAACATATCAATCTGAAGAAAAACAAAGTGATGTAGTAAGGTCATATTCTACTGGTGAAGAGTGGTTGTTTTATAAGTTTTACTGTGGAGAACGTGCAGGAGAAGAGTTGTTAAATAGAGCGATAAATCCTATAATAGCGGAATTAAAAGATAAAAATCTAATACAAAAATGGTTCTTTATTCGGTATTATGATAAAAACGGACATCATTTGCGTTTTAGGATACACATGAATGATTTACAACATTTTACAGAGTGCATTGCTGTAATCACGAAATACATAAAACCATTTGAAACCCAAAATATTATTTGGAAAACACAAACGGATAGTTACTTAAGAGAATTACAACGTTATGGTTTTGAGGCTATAGAGGCTACAGAGAAATTATATCATAACGATAGTGATTGTACTTTACAGTTTGCCAATATGATAGAAGGAGATGTAGGAGAGCAAATTCGATGGAAGTTTGCCTTATTATCGATGGATTGTTTGTTAAACGATTTAGGATTTAATTTAGAAGAGAAAATGCAAATGCTAAAAGTAGCTAAAGTAGGTTTCGGAAATGAATTTAATAGATCAGGGAATTTAAATAAACAGATAAACACAAAATATTCAGGTTTTGAAAAATCAATAGAAACATTCTTAGATGAAGGACGATCTGATGATATGTATGGACCTATCTGGGAAATTTTAAAGGTGCGTTCAGAATTAAATAAACCAATAGCGTTAGAGTTGAGGAGCTTGGCTGATGATCAAAAAATGCCATCACCATATTATAATGTAGCGTTGAGTTATTTGCATATGGTATGTAACAGAATATTTTTAGCAAAGCAACGTGTACATGAAATGGTAGTCTATGACTTTTTATACAAGTATTATAACAAACAATTTCATGCTAAGAAAAAAGAGAAGCAAGAGAAAAAAGAATTGGTTATAAATTAAATAGCATAATAAATTATTGACCATATCATTAATTTGGGGCAAGGAATATATCCTTTCCCCTTTTTTTATAGTCTGATAGAGGATTTAAAAAGATTACCGACAATATTAGCATTCTACTGAATCAAATTTTTGTGAAAGAGTTTAAAACATAATAGAAGGTAAACGTACTTAGAATAAGGTGATAGCTGGTTGCTATTACCTTATTTAGAGTAAGAAGTGTTTCTGGGGTAACCTAGTAAATAAATGATGTTTTTCATTACCGGAAACTAAAGGATATACCTGAAAATATTGTATCAAAAACTAAAAGCATCTCTTTTTAAGAGATGCTTTTAGTTTTTGATGTTATAAGCGTAAGTGTTACGCTTGTGTTCTTTAATGTAAGTCACCTTAATCAGCCTATATTGTAATTTTGAGAAAACGGACATGTATTTAATCTAAAAATCATTTCATGTGTTTGATAGTTTGGTTATTGTTTATATTGATTTTGTTCAAACTCAGGTTATTAATTGGGGTTAACTGTTTTTACTCATACTTAAGTTTTTAGAATGAAAAAGGCTGTCCATTTCGGACAACCTTTTTTATTCATTCAAATTTTGTGTTAATTACAAAATTAATTTTTAATTGCATCTACAACCATAAAACCTATATAAAAGCAGACCAGAAAAATAAAGATGTAATTATCAAATAGATTATTAGTTACTTCTTTCATAGTAAATAGTTTTATTAGTTTTTAATTGTATTTGTAATTCCAAAGCCTACCCCTAATCCAGTAACAAAATAAAATGTTGTGATAGTAGGAGTAACTCCACCTTGTACATTAGTTAATTGAGCATCATTTAATTCTAAAACAGTAGTGCTGCTAAAATCCAATTTGTTGTTTTTGTTTTGTGATTTCATAATATTAGTTTTTAATTGTATTAGTAATTCCAAAGCCTACTCCTAATCCAGTAATAAAATAGAACGATGTGATTGTAGGAGTAACTCCACCTTGTACATTAGTTAATTGAGCATCGTTTAATTCTAAAACAGTAGTACTGCTAAAATCTAATTTGCTGTTCTTGTTTTGTGATTTCATAATTTTAATTTTTATAGTGGTTATTTCCTTTTTAACGCATAAGGATTGGCGCTCTATATTTATGGCAATAGAGTTGACCATAACTCATAGGTATTATGCCCAAATCCAAGCAATAACTCCACCAACTATAGCTCCACCAACTGCTGCACATCCTGCAGAAGAAGCTGCTGCAGCAACTGCTACAGGAGTAAGCCCTCCATCAATATCATGCATTTGTGCATCGTTTAATTCCATTACCGCTGTAGTGTTAAAAGCTAATTTGTTGTTCTTGTTTTGTGATTTCATAATTTTAATTTTTATAGTGATTATTTCCTTTTTAACGCATAAGGATTGGCGCTCTATATTTATGGCAATAGAGTTTCCTTGTTTATTGTAATTCAAAGAAGTCTTCTTAAGAATAGATAAAACTATTTTAGATAGTCCTTCCTTAAATAGATTATAGTGGTATTAACCAAGAATTGGCTTAGTCATCATAGTAGTGATTGCAATCGCACATCTAATACCAGAGTTTATAGATAAAGACATAGCTCCACCATTAACGCCATTTAGTTCGTTGTTATTTAATTCAGTAACAGAAGCTTTATTAAAAGCTAGTTTGTTGTTTTTGTTTTGTGATTTCATAATTGTGTATTTATATTTTACTGGTTACTCTTGTGAAAATAATGATAGAACTAGGGAAAATGATAGAGGAAGTAGATACGGCTCCACCATTAATGCTATTTAGTTCGTTGTTATTTAATTCAGTAACAGAAGCTTTATTAAAAGCTAATTTGTTGTTTTTGTTTTGTGATTTCATATTAGTTTTCTTATAATTTACATTCAATTAGGAGCATATAATACTTGTCTAAATACTAATTATAGAGGCCATTCCATAGCTGTGTGATAGTAGTTAGTTTGTTGTCCTAATGGCCTCTTTAACATTTAAAAGAGGCTATGTTAGGTTTTATATATGCTGTTTTTTAGCTTGATGATACTGTATTTATAAAATAGAAATATAGTTCACGTCAATTAAAGTTGGCAGCTTTGTTATGTGACGCGGAATCATCTTTTTGATACTTAAAAACAGAATGTATAAGGAAAATGATTGTTATCTTCCTTTGATAATAGTCATTTTAGTAAGAACAGGTAAGCATACACATCCTGTACAAGTGTCTCCGCCACCTACAATTGTAGAACCAACTATACCTCCGTTTATGTTGTTCATTTGGTTGTTATTTAACTCCATTACAGCTGTAGTGTTAAAAGCTAATTTGTTGTTTTTGTTTTGTGATTTCATTTTGATTTATATTAAAGATTAGTATTATCTAACAATTGTCCAGATTACGATAGGAACTATAATGCTATATGGTATAGATTGTTTAGCCCCACCATTAACGTTGTTCATTTCGTTACTGTTTAATTCAATAACTGCCGATTTATTAAAGACTAGTTTGTTGTTTTGCTTTTTCATAATTAATGAGTAATAGTATTCAATTCTCTGGTTATTATATCTGTTACCCAAGTCCACATATCTTTAGATTGAGCCGCTCCACCATTAATATTTTGCATAGTGTTTTCATTTAGCTCAACAATGGTATTTTGTCTGAAAGCTAATTTGTTGTTTTTGTTTTGTGATTTCATAATTGATTTGTTTATAATGCGTAAAATGCCGCTAATGTGAACACTACAACTAAAGCCGCTCCAAGGGATTTTTTAGCTCCACCATTGATTTCATTTAACTGATTGTCGTTTAATTCCATTACAGCATTACTGTTAAAAGCCAATTTGTTGTTTTTGTTTTGTGATTTCATTTTGTTTTTTTTAAGATTAATAACATAATTAAATTCTAATTTTAATAGTATTTATAACATCTCGAAGTTTTAAATATTGATATAGTGTAAAAGGTGTTTTTTCAAATAAAGTTTGATAGCTCTACTATTTAATATTTTAAAAAGCATCTTTTGAAATAAGGTGTTAACTACTAAAAGTTAATTATCTTTTCATAATAGTTAGTACAGGTAAGCATACACATCCAGTACAAGTATCTCCACCACCTACAATTGTAGAGCCAACGATACCTCCATTGATGCTGTTCATTTGATTACTGTTTAATTCGGTAACAGCAGCTTTATTAAAAGCTAATCTGTTGTTTTTGTTTTGTGATTTCATTTTTTGATATATAAAAGATTAGTATTATCTAACAATGGTCCAGACAATGATTGGAATGATGATAGTAGAGATTAGAGACTGAGCTGCTCCTCCATTAACATTGTTCATTTCATTACTATTTAATTCAGTAACCGCTGCTTTATTAAAAGCTAATTTGTTGTTTTTGTTTTGTGATTTCATGATTTTAATTTAAATATTAGTGATTCCTTTTTCGCCTAAAAAAAGGTGTTGTTCGTGTTTTGTTAAAGTGCTTATATCGCAATTCACGGATACATTCTTTACTCATAATTAAAATAGTTTAATGTTGTTTATTGCCAATAAAAGTTGACTGCTTTAACTATTAATGATTGAATAGGAACATAATTTTTTTGGATACAAAAGCTTATGACTTTTGAGAGTCAATAAAGATTGTATTTTAGTCTGATTTTATTTGTAAATGTTACTTACCTACGCTTGGTAGTTAGAAAACTTACTATTGCATCACAGAGTACTCCTGTTGTACTCTCGCTAAATGAGGATCCTCCTCCATTAACATGGTGCATTTCTGTCAAATTTAATTCTGTAACGGAGAATTTATTGAAGGTCAATTTGTTTTTTTGTGATTTCATAAAAATTATTTCATATCAGAATTACAAAATGTATTTCTTGAAAAATTAGTAATAGTAGTTATATTAGAGGTTAAGGGAATGATAGAGTACACACCTCCTTTAACATTGTGTAACTGATTGTCGTTAAGCTCTGTAATTGAAGATTTCTTAAAATTCAATTTATTGTTTGTTGTTTTCATAATAATTGTTTTAATTGTTTTAATATGTTATGTAAAAACGAAGTAGATACTGGTTTTTTAACATTTTTAAATGTTACAATAGAGTTGTTGTTTAATTGAGTCTTTTTTTTTTAGGAGTCTTCATAAGTTACTTATGTTTAATACATTATAAGTTAAGTAAGCCATATGTAAGGTGAAATTACCTGATAATAGTTCTGATACTTTTTGGGAGTAAAATACAATCACCACATAAGTAAGTAGTTTGTACTGTTTCGGTAGTGTTTTGACCTCCTTTAATTCCATTTAATATATTGTTGTTTAATTCAGTAACAGCAGCTTTATTAAAAGCTAATCTGTTGCTTTTGTTTTGTGATTTCATATTTTTTTGTTTTATAATATAGTCTTCATTAACGTATTGAGACTTTTACGTTCAATTTTTAATGTGGTTTAGAAAAATCCACAGATATTTATATAGTATTGAATGTATAATGCGCTACTTAAAGTTAGGGTATCAAGTGAAGCTATAGTGACTAGTATATTGTTTTTGAAAACAAATATTAGCACATAGGTTTCTGATGAGTGTTAGCATATATATGCTACACTATATTTGTAGGACCTATTAGTCCAGATACGTTACTTTTTAGGTAGTTTTTGAAAACATAAATACATACAATTCATTTTAAATGTTTTGTGTATTCTTTTCAAGTTAAAGTGAAGGGATGTACTTTTCAAGAGGATGCCATTTTATAAACATTGTCTATTTATAAAAAAGGCGTACATTTGTAAAGTATTCTCCAAATTAATTTGTTGGAATACGTTTTGTGATACATATTTTATAAAACAGAGCGGCCATGCTCTGTTTTATTTTTTGGTTTTAAAGGTAGTTACTCATATCTCCATACTTTCACTACCATAAAACTCAAGTATAATTGTCAAAGGATATAAATGCACCTATAGTTACACAGATATTTATCTTTTATAATTACTCTACAAAGGAAGATATTTAATCTGTTAGAACCAAAGGTATCTCCCCTATTTTTATAAAATACAGGTGGTGCTTATTGGCTTAAGTTGTTGTTTTTTAGTGATTTATGTGTTTTTTTTTTAAACTGGTAAGATGAAGTCGTTTTTTTATAGATCATTTATTTTTTTGATATAAACAGAGGGAGAAATTCCAGTAGCTATTTTAAAATACCTGGTAAAAGAATCGGAACTTTTATACCCCATTTCTTCAGCAATGGCTTTGGTAGAGTATGATCGCAGTCTAGAATTATTTTTTAATTCAATAATAGCATAATTAATGCGAAGCTCATTAATATAGGTACTGAAGTTTTTGTCTAATTCATTGTTTACAATTTTAGACAGATAGGCAGTGTTTGTTTTAAGTTTTTTGGCAACGTTGTGTAAGGTGCACTCTTGTTTTAGGTAATATTCTTTCTCTTCTAATTTTTTTAATTTTTTTAAGATTTCAAAAACTTTTTCGTCTTTTATAATATATGATGAAGTATCGTTTTTAGTAGCTTCTGTTGTAGTAACTTCGTCCTCAATTATAGCAGAGGGTACATCTGTAATAGGAGTTGCAATAGGAGGTGTTTGAACTGTTACTATCTCTTGTTTTTCAATAGTATCCTCAGTAATAGTAGGTTTTTTATTTAAAGAATCAGTATGTATTACTGATTGTTCAAGTGTTTCTTTTTGCTTTATTTCAAAGGCTTTTATTTTTTGCATTAAATTATCAAAACGAACTTGATTTTGCTTTGTTAGCTTCTTATTTCTAAAATAGAACAATACAAATACAATGATTAATGAAAGAGTTATTATAAACAAGTATATTTTTTGTTTTTTTTGAGATTCTTTTTCTGTATTTATTTTTTCTAAATCTATTTGATGAAGGTTCTCAGTAGTACTAAAGCGCTTTTTGTTTTGCTTGTTATTTTCATGAGCAAATTTTTCAAAATAAAAATTAGATTCTTTGAGACTGTCAATTTCTTTATAGTTTTCAGCTAATAGTTTGTAGTAATCTGTTAACTCTTCGAAACATTTTTTTCTTGAACTTGCTAAAATTGCCTTAATAATCTTATTAGATTGTGTAATATTACCTTCTTTCTTATATAGTTTCGCAATATTATATTCAATGCCTTCTTGAAGAATTTTACTATTAATTTTTTTAGCGTTTTTCAGTGCTTTTAGATAAGATTTTTTAGCGTTTTTATAGTTTCTATTAAGAAAAGCAAGCTCTCCTTTTAAGATGATAAATCGAATATTTAATTCGGTGTCATTATTTTTATGACTATTGTAGAGCCCTTTATGAATGTATAAAGAGGCAGAATCTAATAATTTTGTTTCAAGATAAGATTGTGCAATGTAAGACTCTAAAAGTGATTGATCTTTACTGTTTTTTTCTTGAGAATAACTCTTTTTAAAAATTCTAATAGCTTCATGTACTTTTCCAGTTTTAAGCTTAATTAAAGCTATAAAAACATTAATACTTTTTACTGTTTCATCATCATTTAAATTAAGTGCTATAGTTAAGGCTTCTTGATATAGATTTAAAGCATCTTTATAGTAAGCGTTGGTATAGAATAAAATAGCTTTATTAATGGTAATGTTTAAAAGCATTTTTTTTAAATCATGCTCTTTAGCAATTTTGTGTCCCTTGTTGTAAAAATATAAAGAGCTATCAATATCATTTAGTTGTCTCTTAATGTAGCCTAAATAATAATAAGCTTGTATTTGGTTGTGTAGGTTTTCATTTTCAAAACTAACATTAAGAAATTTACGAGTATAATAATCAGCTTTTAGATTATCATTATAAATATATTTTTGAATAGAATCAATTGTTTTTTGTGAGAAAATTATGATGGGAAATAATAAAAATAAGATGTTCAAAATTGATTTTTTCATAAAATTCTCTAACATTTTTAGTAAACATAATGTAAAAATAATCGTTTTATGATTAAAAACAATTTTTTTTTGTATCCCCTTTATTTACAGTGGTTTTTAGGGTTTTGAATAAGCTTTTTTTTATAAAATACGAGAGACTATGTTTTTTAAATAGGTAGCTTATATATAGTTTAGCGTCAAATAAAAACTCAACCAATATGAAAACTCAAGAAAAAAAACGATTAGAATTTAAAAAAAAGAACGTAACAGAGCTTACAAATTTAGATGCAGCTACAGTTATTGGAGGAATTAATCCAAAGCCAACTACCTTAACAAGGTTTACTCCACCTTTTTGTGATGCAGTAGCTATTATTAAAGAACGATAAAATTAAAAAACAAAAACTCAACCAATATGAAAACTCAAGAAAAAAAGCAATTAGAATTTAAGAAAAAAAATGTAACAGAACTTACAAGTTTAGAATCAGCTACAGTTATTGGAGGGATGGATCCGAAACCAACTACATTAACAAGGTTTACTCCACCTTTTTGTGATGCAGTAGCCATTATAAAAGTCAGATAATTAGTTAAAAGATTGGTTGGTATAAAAGCATTATTATTTATACAATCATAATACAACTAAGTTTGATGTTATATAAGGACAACCTGCTTTAGAGCAGTGTTGTCTTTATTATTTTTTAATATTATTTATTTCGGGTTTTATGAAATCATTTTTATACCATATTGTCACTCTATTTTTTTTTACTACAAATGTTTTTTTTGCTCAGGAAATAATGAGTTTAGAAGACTGTGTTAATTATGCATTAGAGCATAATATAGCTATGCAGAAAGAGTATTTAAATACTCAAATAGAAGATCAAAATATTAAAATAACAAGAAGTAATCTATTACCAACAATAAATAGTGCCGTTACTCAATCCACAACCATTCATTTTTCTAATTATTCACAATTCATAGCTCCAAGATTGAATAATTTTTCAACGAATTTAGAGCCAATACAATTAAATTATACTTTTTACAACGGTTTGATAAATAAGAATAGTTTAAAAAAAGCAGCCTTAAATAAAGAAATAAGTATAAGTGAATTAAAAAAATTAGAGAATAATATAACAATACTTATAACAAATGCTTATTTGGAATATTTGGTAGCAAATGAATTTGTGAAAATTTCAAAAAATCAATTAAGCTTATCTACAGAACAATTAGATATAGTTAAAAAAAGAGTTAAGTCGGGTACTATTGCAGAAGCAGAGGTTTTTAATGCAGAAGCAACATTAGCACAAGATGAAGAAACAGTACTCAAACAAGAAAATAGAAAAAAAATAGCATTATTAGAATTAAAAAAAATAATGCAAATGCCAGTAAATCAAAAATTAGAAATTAATAGTGAATTTATACAACGTGATTTGTTATATAATGATGCAGAAGAATATTATACTAAAGCAGTACAATTAAGGCCTGAAATAAAAACAGCAGAACTTGTAGTGGAGTCATCAAAAGTAGACATGTCTATTTCTAAAGGACGTTTTTTACCTACAGCATCGTTAAACTATTCATTAAACTCATTAATAGCAAACACCAATTCTTTTCCCGATGTAAATTATACAAGTCAAATAGGTAGTAATTTTAAAAACTTTGCATCACTACGAGTATCGATGCCTATTTTTAATGGAAAAAGAAATAAAAGCAGATATAAAATATCTAAATTCAATAACGCTGTTTCAAAATTAGATTTAGAAGCTGTAAAATATTCATTGCGTCAAGAAGTAGAACAAATGTTTGTAGATTTAAAAAACACAGAACAAGCATTGGCTTCTTCAGAAAAAACATTTAATGCACGTAAAATAGCGTTAGAGTATTCTCAAAAGAGATTTAATGTAGGGAAAATTAATAATTTCGAATACGATAAAGTTAAAAATGACTTTATACAAGCTCAAGCTAATTTTACACAGGCAAAATATAGTTATATGTTTAAAGTAAAAGTATTTCATTATTATACTTTGGGGGTAGATTAAATAAATTCATGAATATGAAATGGTTTTTTATAGTGTATTAAATTAAGAGCCAGAAATAGTTATGTGACTGTATTTAAACAAAAATAGTAGTATTGTAGTTTTTGTAGACGGGATTATTACATGGGCAAATTATAATTTATAATGGTCGACTGGTGAAATTTTAAAAAGACGCTTAATATAGTGAAATTGAAAGGAACGATGTATATTTATAATAATGGAAAAATATATTGAAGCATTTGTGCAATCTTTTACAGGAAGTCTTAATTGGACGTGGAGGTCTATCTTATTCGAAGTGCCTTGGTGTATTAATTTTTTCTGGGGATTGACATTAATTTCACTTGTTGTTTGGGGGGTGGAAATCTTGTTTCCGTGGCGTAAAAATCAAAAAGTTTTCAGAAAAGATTTTTGGTTGGATGGGTTTTATATGTACTTCAATTTCTTTATATTTTCAATTGTGGTTAGTGGATTTTATAAAACACTCGGGTTGTTATTTAATGATTTTGGGGTTACTATGAAAAGTATAGTATTGTTTGATATTACTCAGGTTTCTACTTTGTTGCAATTGCTAATTTTCTTTGTGCTATTGGATTTTGTACAATGGTTTACTCATGTGTTATTGCATAAGTATGAGTTTCTATGGAAATTTCATAAAGTACATCAC
>Ga0209291_1003232_pt1 | contig 12292 bp, 9 predicted proteins | sample GOMGulsemesocosm_FD_184633 | JGI IMG/M metagenome (GOLD analysis project Ga0209291, IMG submission 184633) | Methane-oxidizing microbial communities from mesocosms in the Gulf of Mexico - GOM9B Gulf of Mexico (SPAdes) (version 2) | ecosystem: Environmental > Aquatic > Marine > Cold seeps | place... | reverse complement strand
ACCAAATCGGAATTTAACAGCACGTTTATATTCATAAACAATCCGTATTCCTGACAAAAGGAATAGTACAAAGACAAAAACAAATACAACCATAGGATTCATAACAATCAATTTTTAAAATTCATAGCTACTTAAAGTTACGATTTTAACCGCTGATTGTCAATGTTTTAACACTTTGTTTTTGGTGCATATTTTTACATCTATGATTCTATATCCTATGAAAAGACTAAACTATGGTCAACTCCCCTTTTGAAAAATCAATTGTATACCGTTGATTACTTGCTAGTATTTTCACATTAAACGCTGAAGCAAAAGCTTTATCGTTGGTAGGAAACCAATTTTTACTATTTTTATCTATCACAATAAACAAACCTCTCTCACCGCCTATAGCGCAAAACTTATTAAAGTTTCCAAAATAAACACCTAAATCACAGGTATTATGCAAAGTATTATACACTTGCTCAATTTGGTTTACAGGGACACCTATTTCACTTATTTCAAGTAAGGCATCAGAATTAAATACTGTTGAAGTATCTGTTTTTAAATTCTTTCGTGCTATAAATTCTATAATATTTTTATCCGCATCATAAAAGTAAATTGCCTTAGCGTTCCAATTTATAAAATCAATTATTTCATCGTCAAAATGTTTTAAAATAGCTACCCTTTCTTTTAACCAAGCTAAAGCTTCATGTTCTTTGTTTGAGGGAATGTTTATGGCTATGTGATACGGTTTTGAGTTTGATGCATACCGATACCTCAATACCGAATTACCAATAAGAAAATCAATATGATTTTCAGATTCGGAGTTTAAAGGTATATTTAAGACATTATTATAAAACTCTTTTTGAGCTTTTAGGTTTGATGTATATAATGTTAATTCTGAAATTTTCATTTTATGTAATTAATAGCATGTATAAAATACATAAAAACCACCTAGTTGACAACTAATTTAGTCCCTTCCCAAATAGAATAGTACTAATTGACAATTTTATCAAATCGCAAAAAACAAAATGTTATTAATAAAAAAAGACTTCCATAGGAAGCCTTAATTCAGGTATAAAATTAATTTTGGGGTTATATTATTGTCGAAAGCCCTACTGCAATATTAGCAGGATAATTATCCAACTCACTTGTATCCGAAATAAATTCCGTAATAAATTCACCAACATCAGCTGTCATGTATTTACTTTCAATATTCAAATCTGGAGTATAAATACCTAATGTAATAGCTTTCTCAACAGCTTCCCTTATATTTTCAGCCTCATCGTACAGCTCAAAATGATCTAAGAGCATCGCTGCGGATAAAATTGAAGCTATTGGATTTGCTATACCTTTTCCTTTCGCTTGTGGATATGAACCATGTATAGGCTCAAACAAGGCTTTATCATCACCCGTGGAAGCCGAAGCTAACAAACCAATAGACCCTCCTATCACACTAGCTTCATCAGAAATAATATCACCAAACATGTTTTCAGTTAAAATAACATCAAATTGTTTTGGATTTAATATCATTTGCATAGCAGCATTGTCTACAAATAAAAAATCTAACTCAACATCAGGATATTCCGTAGCAATTTCAGTAACTACTTTACGCCAAAGTCTAGAGGTTTCTAATACATTTGCCTTGTCTACCAATGTCACTTTTTTACGTCTGTTTTGAGCGGCTTTAAATGCTTCGTGAGTAATACGACTAATTTCCTCAGCCGTATACGTACAATCGTCACTTGCAGTTGTTCCAGCGTCATTTAATGATTTATCACCAAAATAAATACCACTAGTTAATTCACGATAAATCACCATATCCACACCCTTAATAATCCCTTCTCTTAAAGGAGACTTTTGAAGCAAAGCATTATAAGCTTTAACAGGACGAACATTAGTATATAAATTTAATGCTTTACGCAACGCTAATAATCCTTGTTCCGGACGCACCTTCGCAGTTGGGTCATTGTCATATTTGGGGTCGCCAATAGCTCCAAATAAGATTGCATCGTTATTTAAACAAATATCAAGAGTTTCTTTGGGTAAAGGTTCTCCAGTTTTGTCAATAGCAATAGCTCCCATTAGAGCTTCTTCATACTGAAATTGATGGTCATACTTTTCAGCTATGGCATTTAATACTTTTATAGATTGATCAGTTACCTCCGGTCCAATTCCATCTCCTGGTAATACAGCTATATTTAGTTTCATGATTTTAGCTATTTTGTTGTTCGAATTGTTCTATTTTTTCTTTTTGATTTAACAGGTAATCTATATCATCATACCCATTGAGCAAACAGGTTTTTTTATAATCATTTATTTCAAATGACTCCGATTCTCCTGAAGCTAATAGTGTAATTGTTTGCGCCTCTAAATCAACCTTTATTTCTGTTTCCGGATTTGCAGTAATGGTATCTAAAAGCTGTTTTAAAAACTCTGGACTAACTTCAACGGGAAGCAAACCGTTATTTAAAGCATTTCCCTTAAAAATATCTGCAAAAAAGCTAGAAATGACTACTTTAAACCCATAATCTCCAATAGCCCAAGCAGCATGTTCTCTACTCGATCCACATCCAAAATTATGACCTGTAACTAAAATTTCACCTGAATATTTAGCGTCATTTAACGTAAAACCAACATTAAGATTCCCTTCTTTATCAAAACGCCAATCTCTAAATACGTTGTTACCAAACCCTTTTCGGTCAGTTGCTTTTAAAAATCGAGCAGGAATAATTTGATCGGTGTCAATATTTTCTATTGCTAATGGTATTGCTCTTGATTGTACAATTGTAAACTTTTCCATATTAATTCAAGTATTTAGTAATATCAATTATTTTTCCTTCAACAGCTGTTGCTGCTGCTACAAGCGGACTTGCTAATAATGTTTTTGCACCTTGCCCTTGTCTTCCTTCAAAGTTTCTATTAGAGGTTGACACACAATATTCCCCCTCAGGAATTTTATCCTCGTTCATTGCCAAGCAAGCGGAACATCCAGGTTGGCGCAATTCAAACCCAGCCTCAACGAAAATTTCATCCAAACCTTCTTCTTTAATTTGTTTAGCAACACGTTGGGACCCTGGAACTAGCCATGCATTTATATTGGCTGCTTTTTGTTTTCCTTTTATATAATTTGCAGCAACTCTAAAATCTTCAATACGTGAATTGGTACAACTACCTAAAAACACATAATTGATTTCTTTTCCTATCAATGACTCTCCTTTTTGAAAACCCATATATGCTAAAGATTTCTCAAAAGACTCATTGTTGCTTTCAGGGATATTTTCTGATATTTTAATCCCCATACCTGGATTGGTTCCGTAGGTGATCATTGGTGCAATATCAGTAGCATCAAAAGTATATTCTACATCAAAAGTTGCGTTTACATCTGTTTGTAAACTATTCCACTCAACTACTTTTTTATCGAATACTCCCCCCTTAGGAGCAAAATCACGTCCTTTTATATAGTCATAAGTAGTTTGATCAGGAGCAATCATTCCTCCTCGAGCCCCCATTTCAATACTCATATTACAAACTGTCATACGGCCTTCCATGGTCATGTTTTCAAAAACATCGCCAGCAAATTCTATAAAATGACCTGTACCAGCATCAGTTCCTAACTTTGCTATTACATATAAAGCTACATCTTTTGGAAGCACACCATTTTGTAACTTCCCATTTACTGAAATACGCATGCTTTTAGGTTTTGTTAACAATAAACACTGACTAGCAAAAACCTGAGCTACTTGACTGGTACCAATACCAAAGGCAATCGTCCCAAAAGCACCATGAGTTGAGGTATGACTATCACCACACACCATTGTCATTCCCGGCTGTGTTATTCCCAACTCTGGAGCTATTACATGTATAATCCCATTATTTTCATGACCTAAGCCATATAGCTCTATGTTATTCTTAGCGCAATTTTTAGTTAAATGATCTAACTGATTTCTTGACAACAAATCTTTTATTGGCAAGTGTTGATTTACCGTCGGAGTATTATGATCTGCTGTTGCTACAATTTGTTTTGGTCTGAACAATGGAATGCTTCTCTCTTCTAAAACACTAAAAGCCTGTGGACTTGTTACTTCGTGAATTAAATGCTTATCTATATATAAAATTTGTGGCCCATTAGATATACTATCTACCACATGTTTGTCCCATACTTTATCAAATAATGTCTTTCCCATAACTTATGCGTAAATTGGTTTTGATACTCCTGTTAGTTTCATGATTTGATGAATATCTTCATCTATTACTTCTTTCTTTCTATCAGCAAAGCCTAAAAACTCCACATACACTTTGTCTAATTCTAATTTGGTCAATTCATAACCAATATTTTTTGCTCTATATGCTATTGCCGCCCTTCCGCTTCTTGCGGTTAATATAATTGACGATTCATTTACACCAACTTCTGCTGGATCAATAATTTCATAAGTAGCTCTATTCTTTATCACACCGTCTTGATGTATTCCTGAACTATGTGCAAAAGCATTAGCTCCAACAATTGCCTTATTTGGCTGAACCATCATCCCCATACTATCTGATACTAAGTGACTCATTTCTGTAAGCAACTTCGCGTTGATATTAGTATTCATATTTAAATTAGGATGTTGTTTCAAAATCATGACTACTTCTTCTAAAGAAGTATTTCCAGCACGCTCTCCTATTCCATTGATTGTACATTCAATTTGTCTTGCACCATTAACTACTCCTGCTATTGAATTCGCTGTAGCCAATCCTAAATCATTATGACAATGACAGGATAAAATAGCTTTATCAATACCTGTAACATTTTCTTTTAAATAATTAATTTTAGCCCCATATTCTTCAGGTAAACAATACCCTGTAGTATCTGGAATATTCAATACTGTGGCACCTGCTTTGATGACCGCTTCACATACTCTAGCCAAAAATTCATTATCAGTTCGTCCAGCATCTTCAGCATAAAACTCTACATCTTCAACAAAAGTTTTAGCATAACTTACCGCTGCAACTGCACGTTCAATAATAGCATCTTTGTTAGAGTTGAATTTGTATTTTATATGCGAATCCGAGGTTCCTATACCGGTATGAATTCTAGATTTCACAGCAAATTTTAAAGCTTCTGCTGCAACCTCAATATCTTTTTTAACAGCCCTAGTTAAACCGCAAACTGTTGCGTTTTTCACCAACTTTGAAATTTCAGTAACTGAGTTAAAATCACCAGGGCTTGAAACTGGAAAACCGGCTTCAATAATATCAACTCCTAAAAAGTCTAATTTTTCGGCAATAACTAATTTTTGTGTAGTGTTTAATTTACATCCCGGAACCTGTTCTCCATCTCTTAATGTCGTGTCGAATATTTGAACTTGATTAGAACTCATCTTTCAAAATTTTATGTGTTTATTTCATTTATTTGAAACAAAAGTATACTTTAGTAATAGCTCAAAGCGGTGGTGTTTTTATTGAAAATACACTGTTTAAAAAACAAACAAAAACCACAAAACCTTTAAATCAAAGGGGTTGAACCTTTAAGAATTACAATGTTAAACCATCAAAAAGATCCATTATTTATTTTAATTAAGTCTCTTTCAAAATCAGAAAAGAGACAGTTCAAGTTGTTTGTTGGACGTTTAGAAGGGAATACTGATTCTAAATTTTTAGCTCTATTTAATTACTTAGACAAGCACGATATTTATGACGAAAAGATGATCCTAAAAAAAGGAATTGTCTCAAAACTACAGTTATCAAATTTAAAAGCGAATCTATATAAACAAGTACTAAAGAGTTTACGTCTAGGATTTGCGAATCAAAATATTAGAGTTGCATTAAGAGAGCAATTAGACTACGCTACTATACTGTATGACAAAGGCTTATCCAAGCAGAGTTTAAAAATATTAGATAAGGCTAAAGGAATTGCCATAAAAAATGGAGAAAAAAACATTGCATACGAAATTGTAGAACTAGAAAAAGTAATTGAAAGCCAGTACATTACTAGAAGTACCGAGAATAGAGCTGATGAATTGGCTATAGAAGCAAAAGAATTGAGTAGGCAAAATGTGATTGCTAGCAAACTATCAAATTTATCGCTTCAATTATATAGTGTATTATTAAAAGTTGGGTATGTAAAAAACAAAAAAGATTATGATGAAGTATATACTTATTTTCATGACAGACTCCCTAAATACGACAGTAATGAATTGGGCTTTCGCGAAAAACTATGGTTATACAAAGCATACCTATGGTATAGTTTTTTAATTCAAGATTTTTTATCTTGTTATAAATATGCTAGAAAATGGGTTGATTTATTTGAGTCAAACCCCAACATGATAAAAGTAAATCCTGTATTTTATTTAAAAGGTGTGCACTATTTATTAGAGTCCTTGTTTTACATCAAGCATCAATCAAAATTTAATGAAACATTAAATAAATTAGAACAAAATATAAATACCGAATTAATTTCACAAAATGACAATACGAAAGCATTAAGCTTTATTTACTTGTATACAAACAAATTAAACGTTCATTTTTTAAGTGGCCATTTTAAAGAAGGACTACCATTAGTTGATGAAATTGAAGAGCACATAAGTTTTCATAAAAACAGAATTGACCAGCATCATATTATGCTATTTTATTACAAAATTGCTTGTATGTATTTTGGAGTAGGTGATCATAAATCGTGTATTAACTATATAAACAAAATAATTAACACCAAAAATTTATCGATTCGAGAAGACCTAATGTGCTTTGCAAGGATATTAAACTTAGTAGCACATTTTGATGCTGGTTTGGATGAAAATTTAGAAGTGCAATTAAAAGATACTTATAGATTCTTACTAAAAATGAATGATCTACATGCAATTCAAAAAGAAATGCTAAAGTTTTTACGAGAAGTTGTTGATCTTTATCCACATCAAATTAAAGGAGCTTTTAAAAAATTACATACTACCTTACTTAAATATGAAGATCATCCGTATGAAAAAAGAGCCTTTTTATACTTAGATGTTTTATCATGGCTAGAGAGTAAAATTGAAGGTAAACCTGTGGATTCTATTATTCAAGAAAAGGCAAAAAAAATGTTACGATAGTTACCTCATTTCAAGAGGCATTTTAATGATGTTTTATATCTTTTTTAAAAATAAGTTTGGATATTAACTTTTTTGGTTGTTATCTTTGTCCCATAATAAAACCGTTCATTATTTATTAGATGTTATCAAGAAAGGCAGAGGGAATAGACCCGTTGAAGCCTTAGCAACCCTTTACATTGCGTAAAGAAGGTGCTACATTCTACCTAGTTTTAACTTAGGGTAGATAACGCAAAAGTTTCTTTTAATTCATAAAAGAAATCATTTTCACTTATTTTCTTGCTTAACGATATATCCACATTTTAGTGGATTTTTTGATTTGTATTATTTACAAATTCATATCGTTTATTACATCTGCGCTAATTTGAATAGTTTTCAATTGTTTTTACAAAATGAAAATTAAAAAAGACACAAAAAAATTACACTACTTAATAACTAAATGTTATATGCATTTCTGTATGAATTGGTATTGCCTAAACAAAACTCCTTGGTAATATCAAAAAAATAAGGATACCTATTTCAACCCCTTTAATATAAAAATACAGACAAATGCAACAACAAGAAATACAACACATAGAAATACCCAATTATACTACTGAAAAAGGAAGAACATATATATCCATACCCTTGTCTTATCAAGTATTTGGCGAGAAAATAAATGCTTCGCCTATTGTATTGGTTAATCATGCATTAACAGGAAACAGCAATATTTCAGGAGCAAATGGTTGGTGGAACTCAATTGTAGGGGACAACAAACTAATTGATACCAACACCTACTCTGTAATTGCTTTTAACATCCCAGGAAATGGTATAGATGATTATTTAATTCAAAGTTATACTGATTTTACAGCAAGAGATATTGCAGCAATATTTAAAATAGGACTAGACATTTTAAAAGTTAAAAAACTGTATGCCGTTATTGGTGGCTCAATTGGTGGGGGAATTGCTTGGGAACTAGCTGCTTTATATCCAGATTTAATTGAAAATTTAATTCCAATAGCAACTGATTGGAAAGCTACCGATTGGCTATTAGCCAATACAAAAGTGCAAGAATTAATTTTAAACAATTCATCAAACCCTGTTCATGATGCTAGAGTTCATGCAATGAATTTGTATAGAACACCCGAATCGTATAACTCAAAATTTAACAGAAGTGTCGAGCCCAATGCTAACATATCCAACGTTGAAAGTTGGTTATTACATCATGGAAAAAAGTTACAAGAACGTTTTCAACTAACTTCATATAAGTTAGTGAATCACTTATTAAGCACCATAGATATTACTCGTGATAGAGGTGACTTTTTAGAAGTGGCTTCACTAATAAAATCTAATATTTTCATCATTGGCATTAATAGCGATTTGTTTTTTCCAGCAAAAGAGAATCATGACGCTTTCATAGAACTATCAAAAGTAAAAAGTAACATTCATTACGGTGAAATAAAGTCAATTCATGGGCATGATGCCTTCTTAATTGAATTCGAACAATTGGAAATATTATTACAAAACATATTTGTACCACAACTTAAAACAGCATAACATGAGTACTATAGTTATAAAATTTGGCGGAAAATCTTTAGCTAACGGAAAAGGGTTAGATAATGTTTTACGCATTATAAAAGACAAACAGACAAACAATAAAAAACTAGTTGTTGTTGTTTCTGCAAGAGGAAACACTACAGATCAACTAGTAGGTTTGTTAGAAACAGCAAAACAAAAAAAAGAATACAACTCAGCTTTAGATAACTTAAAAAAAGAGCAATTAGCTCCTTACCACTCACCTGAGCTTGAACAAGATTTTACTGCCTTAGAAGAAATTTTAAAAGGGGTTAGTTATTTAGGAGATTACAGCCCAAAAATAAAAGATGAATTTCTTGCTCAAGGGGAATTATTTGCGGCAAAACAAGTAGCACAGTTATTAGTAGAAAAAGGTATTAAAGCAAATTTTGTAGATTCTAGAAAATTAATAATTACTGATAGTAGTTTTGGTGATGCATTGACTTTAGATAAGGAATCACAAGAAAAAATTCTTGATTATTTCAATAATCAAGAAGCCAATATTATCAATGTTGTTACAGGATTTATTGCTTCAAATACAGCAGGAGAAACTACAACTCTTGGTAGGAACGGTAGTAACTACACAGCTTCACTATTAGCGAATTATTTAAATGCAAGTGAGTTTCAAAACTATACTCATGTGGATGGTATTTTTACTGCAAATCCCGACTTAGTTGATGATGCTCAAAAGATTGAACAACTTTCATTCAATGAAGCGAATGAATTGGCTAATTTTGGAGCCTCTATTTTACATGCTAAAACCATCCTTCCGTTGGTAGAAAAAGATATTCCATTACGCATATTAAATACGTTTAACACAAACGATAATGGAACGATTATTACAAAAAACGATACACAAAAAGGAATTAAATCTATTTCTGTTTTAGATGACGTTTCATTGTTAACTTTTGAAGGTCGTGGTTTATTAGGAAAAGTTGGTGTCGATGCTCGTATTTTTAAAGCTTTAAGTAATAAAGGTATTAGTGTCAGTATTATTTCTCAAGGTTCATCAGAAAGAGGTATTGGGTTAGTAATTAAAACTAACCGAGCTACTGATGCTATATTAGCACTTGAAAAGGAATTTGAAACCGATTTTTATAAAAGAGATGTTAATAAGATTAGCGTTTTAGATGACGTCGCTGTTATTTCTATTATAGGTCAAGAATTAAATGATTTCCACAAGCCTTTTAATGCCTTGATAAAAAATCAAATTACTCCTTTACTTTTCAATAATACCATAACTGGTAAAAACGTAAGTATTATCGTTAGGAAAAACCAATTACATAAGGCGGTAAATGTAATACACGGACAAGTTTTTGGTGTAGCAAAAAAAATTAATATAGTTGTATTTGGTAAAGGTTTAGTTGGTGGTACATTAATTAATCAAATTTTATCCAATACCAAAGCAATTTTAAAACGCCGTCAAATCCAATTAAATATAGTTGCTGTTGCAAGTTCTAAGAAAGTACTGCTAAACAAAAATGGTATTTCAGAAAACTGGAAAACAGAGTTAGAACAATACGGTATAGAAAACTATACTACCGAAACTATTATAGATTTTGCCGAAAAACATCATTTAGAAAATTTAATTGCGGTTGATAATACCGCAAGTACAGAATTTACAAAACAGTACATTCCTTTAGTAAAGGCTGGATTCGATTTAGTTTCATCAAATAAAATTGCCAATACCAGCTCAAATGAATTTTATATTCAATTAAGAGATGTTTTAAAAGAAAATAATAAACAGTATTTATATGAAACTAACGTAGGTGCGGGATTACCATTGATAGATACGATTAAACTATTACACCATTCAGGAGAAGATATTGTCAAAATAAAAGGAGTGTTTTCTGGTTCGCTGAGTTATTTATTCAATACTTTTTCTGCTGAAGACAGACCATTTTCTGAAGTTTTACAAGAAGCTATAAACAAAGGATTTACTGAGCCTGATCCTCGTGAAGATTTATGTGGTAATGATGTCGCTCGAAAATTATTAATTCTGGCAAGAGAATTAGATTTAGTAAATGAACTATCTGATGTAAACATTGAAAACCTAATTCCTGAACCCTTAAGAGCCATCGGCACCGAAACATTCTTACAATCATTAGACAATTTGAATGCTCCATATCAAGAATTAAAATCGCAACAAAAATCAGGAAATGTATTGCGTTATATTGGGGAATTATCTGGTGATTTATCGAAACCTAAGGGGGGCAATTTAGATGTGAAATTAGTATCCGTTCCAAATAACTCAGCTTTAGGATCTTTAAAAGGATCTGATTCTATATTTGAAATTTACACCAAGTCTTATGGAGAGAACCCATTAGTCATTCAAGGTGCTGGTGCTGGTGCTGCAGTAACTGCCAGAGGAGTTTTTGGAGATATTTTACGCTTGATTGAAAAGAATTAATTTTAAATAAAAGAAATAATATTTATAGATATGAGCAATCATTTTGAAACACAAGCCATAAGGACACAGACTGAACGTTCTCAGTTTTCTGAACATTCAACACCATTATACGTTACTTCTAGTTTCGTTTTTGATGACGCTGAAGATATGAGAGCTTCTTTTTCTGAAGAAAAAGAAAAGAATTTATACAGTAGGTTTTCGAATCCGAACACAACTGAATTTGTAGACAAAGTAGTTGCTATGGAAGGTGCAGAAGCTGGATATGCATTTGCTACTGGAATGGCTGCTATATTTTCTACGTTTGGTGCGCTATTGCAATCTGGAGATCATATTGTATCTGCTAGATCAGTGTTTGGTTCTACCCATACCCTATTCACTAAGTATCTACCTAAGTGGAATATCACTACTAGTTATTTTGACATCAATAAGCCAGAAACAATTGAGGATTTAATAACTCCGAACACAAAAATATTATATGCAGAATCGCCAACAAATCCTGCTGTTGACATTATTGATCTGGAACTATTAGGGAAATTAGCCAAGAAACATAATATTTTACTCGTAATTGACAACTGTTTTGCTACTCCTTATCTACAAAACCCTATAAAATACGGAGCGGATTTAGTATTACATTCAGCTACAAAGTTGATGGATGGTCAAGGACGTGTACTTGGTGGTGTGGCAGTTGGACGAGCTGATTTAATTAGAGAAATTTATTTATTCTCAAGAAATACAGGCCCTGCGATGTCACCTTTTAATGCCTGGATTCTTTCTAAAAGCTTAGAAACCTTAGCCATTCGTGTAGAAAAACATTGTGAAAATGCATTGGTAGTGGCTGAATTTTTAGATAACCACGAACAAGTTAATTGGGTAAAATATCCTTTTTTAAAATCACATCCTCAGTATGAAGTTGCTAAAAAGCAAATGAAACTTGGAGGTAATATTGTTGCTTTTGAAGTAAAAGGTGGAATTGAGGCAGGAAAACAATTTTTAAACAATATAAAACTGTGTTCACTATCAGCCAATTTAGGGGATACAAGAACTATTGTTACACATCCTGCCTCTACTACTCATAGCAAATTAACCGAATCGGATAGATTAGAAGTCAGTATTACTGATGGTTTAGTTAGAGTCTCTGTTGGCTTAGAAAATGTAGCCGATATTATAAGTGATTTAAAACAAGCCTTAAAGAGTTAAAAAAATATTTTTTTTATATATATTAGCAGTATGCTTTCAAAAAAGACAAAATACGGATTAAAAGCCATCACTTTTATTGCACGACAAG
>Ga0209291_1003228_pt1 | contig 12308 bp, 12 predicted proteins | sample GOMGulsemesocosm_FD_184633 | JGI IMG/M metagenome (GOLD analysis project Ga0209291, IMG submission 184633) | Methane-oxidizing microbial communities from mesocosms in the Gulf of Mexico - GOM9B Gulf of Mexico (SPAdes) (version 2) | ecosystem: Environmental > Aquatic > Marine > Cold seeps... | reverse complement strand
CTTCCTCAAGCGATTTAATGTGAGCACTTATAGCTGGTGGCGTCGTATATAGACGCTTTGCTGCTTGAGTTAAATTGCCTATTTCAGCTACCGCGACAAAAGAGCGTAAATGATAAAATTCCAAGGTTAATTCCCTTTAATAAGTCCAACGAGGTTTAGCGAGTATAACGTAGATTTTATACTCGCTAAATTATTTCACTATTCATTTTTGTTGAACGCAGGCTTCAGTAATCATGAATTTTAGATTTTATTAAATCGCGATAAATTAGATCTATTGAAGACTCGCGTTCGATGCAGTCTAGAATTATTAATTATATAAGGAGCACTTATGCCTAGTAATACAAATACATTTTCTTATCAAGCCGAGCAATCTCAAAAAACGCATGATTTTTTTGCGACCAAACTTGCTTGCGAAACTGATTGTTCAGATGTTTACGCGGACATTAAAGCTGATAATAAAAACTATATATTATTAGATGTACGTTCTACAGAAGCATTTAATAAAAGCCATGCAATAACCGCAGAAAGCATGCCTCACAGCGACATAAATCATGAGTCATTCGCGAAGTACGATGAAGATACCTTATTTGTAGTCTATTGCTGGGGGCCTGGTTGTAATGGCGCATCTAGAGCGGCTTTAAAAATTTCAGCTTTAGGGTTTGTAGTAAAAGAAATGATTGGTGGTATTCATTATTGGGAAGATTTCGAACGATACCCTGTTAATCGTCGATTGGCCGAGGTTCAGAGGTAATATTTAATCATGTAGGGGAGCCAGATTAAAAACCGCATTAAATGCGGTTTTTTTATTTAAGCAATAAGATCAGAGAAATAACTTAAAGGATCGTTATAACCATCCATTTCCTTTTCTAAACTTAGCTTATCTTTTATCGCTTCAATCTCACGCCATTTCCGTTTTGAAGACGATTTTTTTTCTTTTTTTGTATTTTCTATCGACACTTGATTTATTCCTTCCATGGGATCACCTTTGTAATGATAGTTACCCTTTCTCTATAACATTTTTTTCATACCCTTAGTCATATTTCACTCCGCATTTGAGTGCCAGATCACGTAAAAAGGCCTAAAATGAAAAAGGTATTAAATAGTTTATGTAAAAAATGATATGAATATTTTACATATATGTATCTAGTTAGGGCTGGAATTGCGGCTTCGGTAATTTTTACACCTGTTTATTAACAATTTACTGGTTTTTTATGTTATATTCCGCGCCACGTTTAGTTGGTGGTGTTACGTTTACTGCTATCTATGGACTTTAATAATATTGTGGAAAAGAAAATATGACGGAAGTTATCGACTTTATCAATGGGCTGCTGTGGGGCTCTGTACTGATTTATTTACTTATCGGTACGGGTCTGTATTTTACCTTTAAATTAGGTTTTATTCAGTTCCGCCATTTTACTCACATGTTCTCTGTTCTTGCTGGTAGCCGTAAAAGCAGCTCTGAAGGTGTATCATCATTTCAAGCGCTATGTACAAGTCTAGCTGCACGTGTTGGTACAGGTAACCTTGCTGGTGTTGCTGTAGCAATTACTGCGGGTGGTCCTGGTGCGGTATTCTGGATGTGGTTAATTGCTGTTATTGGTATGGCGACTAGTTTTGCTGAGAGTGCATTAGCACAATTATTTAAAACCAAAGATGCTGACGGCAACTTCCGTGGTGGTCCCGCTTACTACATGGAAAAAGGTCTAGGTCGTCGTTGGATGGGTGTTGTATTCTCTGTCTGCCTAATCATTGCATTTGGTTTAGTATTTAACGCTGTTCAGTCTGATGCGATTGCTAATTCAATGCACAATGCGTTTGGTTTTGATAAAGCTATCGTTGGTATCGTATTAGTTGTATTTACAAGCTTTATCATTTTTGGTGGTCTACGTATGATCGGCGCATTTGCTGAAATCGTAGTGCCATTCATGGCGCTGGCTTATATTCTTATTGCGTTTGTTGTTGTTGCAATGAACATTTCAGAAATACCTGCTATTTTCGAACTCATCATTAAATCTGCATTCGGCTTAGAAGAAGCTGCTGGTGGCGCATTAGGTGTTGCTATGATGCAAGGTATTAAACGTGGTTTATTCTCGAATGAAGCGGGTATGGGTAGTGCGCCGAATGCGGCTGCAAGTGCGGCACCATTCCCTAATCACCCTGCATCACAAGGTTATGTTCAGATGCTAGGTGTATTCATTGATACTATTGTTATCTGTACTGCGACTGCGTCTATCATTCTACTCTCAGACCTTGGTGATACATCGGGTATTGGTGGCATCGAATTAACTCAGCATGCATTGTCATCTCATGTAGGCGGTTGGGGTAGTACCTTTGTTGCTATTGCTATTCTATTCTTTGCATTTACGTCAATTGTTGCGAACTATTCATACGCAGAAACAAGTATCTTATTTTTGAACCGAGATTCAAAAGTAATGGTATGGATCTTCCGTGCTGCTGTTTTAGGTATGGTTATGTTTGGTGCTGTTGCGAAATCAACTCTGATTTGGAACATGGCTGATGCATCAATGGGCTTGATGGCACTAGTCAATATTATCGCCATCTTAATGTTGTCTAAGTATGTCATCATCGTTGCGAAAGATTACAATAAACAACTCGCTGAAGGTAAGACGCCTACATTTGATAGTGCTGAATACCCTGAAATTGATAAAAAGATTAACAGTGAAATTTGGAATTCTAAATGTAAAAAGTAGTATTGTAGTTACTTTACATTAGCATTGTAAAATTAGAAAAAGCCACTCATTACAGTAATGAGTGGCTTTTTTATTAGGTATTAATTGAGTCGTAATAAAATCGTATTAAATTGACGAAATCAAAGTGGTTAGAGTTTTAGCTCTACCCTCTTTATGGTTAAATTAGAGTTTTAATACTGACCACATAGGATTAAGTCATGAATAAATTAGCAACTCTAGCGTCAGCAATGCTATTAAGCTTCTCTGTAAATGCTGCACAGGAAGTGTCAGGTGTTTCAGTTCCAGATAATGTATCTCTTGAAGGCGCATCACTTAATTATCAAGGTGCGGGTGTTCGTAGTAAATTCTTTATTGATCTGTACGTTGGTTCGCTATTTACACAAAAAGTGAATAAAGATATAGTAACAAGCCAAGATGTAAGTGCAATTCGTCTGAATATTATTTCTGGGATGATTACGTCAGAGAAAATGGTATCGGCGATTAATGACGGTTTTCATGGTGCAACTGCAGGTAATACAGCGCCAATTTCAGCTGAAATTGCAGAGTTCATTAGTGTGTTTAGCGAAGAGATTGCTAAAGGCGATCAATTTACTTTAGTGAGTTCGCCAGGCAAAGGCTTAGTAACGTATAAAAATAATGAAAAGTTATCGACGATTAATAACGACGTTTTTCGTCAAGCGGTGTTGTCTATCTGGTTAGGTGATAAACCTGCTGATGATGATCTGAAAGACGATATGCTTGGTTTATAATTTATGTTTTAACAAGTGTTTAAACATGCAAATTAAGCGTAATAAAAATGGCTTACGGTTAAGAGTTAAATCTTAGCGTAAGCCATTTTTTATGCGTGTATTCTTTTTAAGTTATACATAGCGTAAGGAGCTCTTTCACTAGGTATTTACTTTTGTGACATCAATATAAAGGCGCAATGCTTGCCCTGGTTGGATATACTTCTGATTAGCCAGTCCATTCCATCTTACAAGGTCTTTAACTCTGACATTAAATTTATTGGCAATACGTGCAAGCGAATCGCCTGGACGGACTTTATAGGTAATATTACGCATAACACCTTTGCCATTAGTGCTCCCTTGTTTTTTACCTTGCCAAACCACGAGCTTTTGATTGACCTTCAGTGCATCTCTAGGCGCGATATTATTCCATTTGGCCAAACTTTTGTAGTTAACTTTATAGGCGCGTGAAATATCCCATAAGTTATCACCTGGTTGCACTTTATGTACCACTTTAAAACGGCCTGCTGGTTTTTCTTGGCGGCGCGTGATGCGTGATGATTCGCTAAATTTATAATAATCGAGTTCTTTCGCGGCCATTGGGATAAGTAACGCTTGTCCGATCTTGATTGTACTGCTGTCTAGATTATTAACCGAGGCAATGATCTTGCTTGAGGTATTATAGTTTTGCGCAACCTCGCTTAGGCTATCGCCTGACTTCACTTTATAGCGAACCCAGTTTAGACGACCCTTTGCGTCCGTTCTTGCTAATGCAGTTTTAAATTTTTCTACATTACCACTAGGAATTAATAACGTATGTGGTCCATTTGGTGCCGTTGCCCATTGGTTGAAACCTGGATTAAGACGTTGTAACTGAGCGACTTCCATGCCCGCTAAGTCAGCAGCAAGTGCTAAATCGATTTGACTGTCAACGTCAACTTGCTGAATTGCAGGCTCATTATCGATTACTGGCAGCGTGACATGGTATTTTTCTGGGTTTTGTAAAATATCAGCAAGTGCTAATAATTTAGGGACGTATGCCTCTGTTTCTTTTGGCAGAGACAGGGACCAGAAATCAGTCGGTAGACCGGCTTTTTGGTTACGCTTAATAGAACGTCCTACACGACCTTCGCCGGAATTGTAAGAGGCTAGGGCAGCCAACCAGTCACCTTTGAATCGGCGGTTTAGGTATTCCATATAGGTTAATGCGGCGCTGGTTGATGCCAGTACATCACGACGGCCATCGTACCACCAGTTTTGTTCGAGGCCGAAACGTTTCGCTGTACCTGGAACGAATTGCCACATACCCGATGCACTGCCGTGTGAGTAAGCAAAGGGGTCAAATGCACTTTCGACGACAGGTAATAGCGCTAGTTCTAGCGGTAAGTTACGACGCTCGAGTTCTTCAACAATAAGATATAGAAACGGTTCTGCACGCTGTGATACTGTTTTTAAGTGCTGTGGATGCTTCAAGTACCAATTACGGTGCTTTGCAATACGCGCATTATCGGGAATCGGAATGCTCATTTGCTCAGAAATACGCACCCAAACATTATCAATTGGCTTGACTGTAACGTCTTCGGCAATAATAAGTTTCGCAATTTTTTCTTCTGCAATACTATCTAAACCGCTCTCTTTATTACTGGCTTCTTGAGATTGGGCAACGACAGGCGTTATAGTAGTTTGCTCATCGTTACTACGATCTTCAGGTATCATTTGACACCCGGTCAGTAATATCAATACCGGAATGGATAATTTAAATTTCATATTCGTCTTATATTCGTCTTATATTAGTGAACAACCCGATATGCTAATCGCCATGGGAAAACAAAGCAAGTGTATCATTTGGTGTATGTATGCTTATTTTCTGGTTAAAAATGATCTTTCCAGGCTCTTAATGCGGCGAATACAGCTTGCTCGCTGGTGAGTATATCAAGCAGTTTATGTTCCATAGCCATACTTACAGTTGCTTCGTTGGTGCGTAAGAAAACATTGATCTGCTTTTCACTTTTAAGGCTGTTGGGTACGGTTGGTAGTCCTTGCTGACGTAATTTTGCCGTATATTCTATGTGTTTTTTTAGTGCGCGATTTTGCGGTTCGACGGCATAGCAAAACATTAAATTAGCTTGGGTATATTCGTGTGCAGGGTATACATGAATGTTTTCATCTAATGCTTTAATACGTTGTAGTGATGAAAACAATTCTGTCGCGTTACCATCAAGAAGTCGACCGCAACCACCCGAGAATAGGGTATCTCCAGAAAATAACATGGCTTGGTTATAATAAACGACGTGTTCGCGTTTGTGTCCTGGTGTCGCCATAACGGTTAAAGCTAAACTATTATCTAATAAGCTTAACTGACTATTTTCGGTGACTAAGGTGACCGGAGCCTCTACATCGATAGCAATAGATGAGTAGATATTAATGGGTTGGGTTGATGCGGCTAGAATATCACTAATACCATCAATATGATCATAATGGTGATGAGTAATTAAAATGGCATCGAGAATTAAGTTCTGTTGATTGATAACCTGTAATACCGCGTCGGCTTGGCCTGGATCGACGATACAACAGTGATTATTTTCAGTATTTTTGATTAACCAAACATAATTGTCGTTAAATGTTGGTATAGAAATGACTTCAAGCATTGCATCGTTCTCTTTATGGGATTATCTTTAATTATATATAAAACAAAATTTTAGCGGATATTGCCGTGTTAATAAAACCTGCACATCATAAGCATGAGATAGCAATACCCCATTATTGGAACGATCTTCCAATGGGAGGGTGGCTTGCGAGTCAAATTCAGGCTCGGCTTGATGTTTGGTGCCCGAAAATATTTGGTTATCATTTACTAAAATTAGGTTCGCTAAGTGGTGAGCTTAATTGTTTTGGTAGCAGTATACAACACCAGGTAACGGCGACGTCAGAGCAAGGTGTGGGCGGGGTATTCATTGATCCTGCACATTTACCCTTTCAAGAAAATTGTATTGATGCTTGTATTTTAACCCAATCATTGGACTTTTCTGCCGATCCGCATCAAGTATTACGGGAGGTTGAGCGAGTCTTAACGGGTGATGGCTACCTGATCTTAAGTGGTTATAATCCGCTATCATTATGTGGTCTAGTTAAGCTACTTGGCGTGAAGCGTTACCACCCTCCTTGGTCGGGTCGAATGTTTACCCCTGCACGTATTAAAGATTGGCTTGAATTACTCGGTTTTGAAATTATTCAAGATGAACGCTTTGGCTTTACGTCTTTTCTAGGTAAAAAACCATTAACTTGGTGGTCTGAGAGTTTCGGTCAAATGCATTTCCCTTCATTTTTGTCGGTTTACTTTATTGTAGCGCGTAAACGTCGAACGCCGATATCTCCCGTTAAAAATTGGTGGCAAGTGAGTCGAACTAATCGTCGTTTTATGCCGACTGGGGCGACACAAAAATTACCACATAAACTCTCTTAACCTTTCTTGACGATTTTACGACTGTATCAGGTGAATCGAACGCTAATTCATATTAGAATAGCGACAGTTTAATTTAGGTGGTGAGATTTATGTCGTTGGACAATGCAGAGTTAATACAGGGCGCGGGTCGCGTTATTGTTTTTGATACCGAAACAACCGGTATGAATACTGGCGCGGGTGGTGTACACATTGGTCACCGCGTGATTGAAATTGGTTGTATTGAGTTGTTCAATCGTCGTCCAACGGGGCGTACTTATCATGTTTATATCAAGCCTGACCGTTTGGTTGATCCTGAGGCGATCGCGGTACACGGCATTACCGATGAATTCTTACAAGACAAGCCCGCTTTTTCTACCATCGCAGACGAATTTATTGCCTTTATTGATGGTGCAGAACTGGTCGCTCACAACGCGTCGTTTGATATTAACTTTCTGGACCATGAATTTAGATTACTAAATAAAGGTCTACCTGAAACTAAAGAAATTTGTAAGATTACCGATACATTAGCTATCGCGAAGAAACTTTTTCCGGGTAAACGAAACAACTTAGATGTGTTGTGTACTCGTTATGGTATTGATAACTCGCACCGTACTCTGCATGGGGCATTACTGGATGCGGAGATCTTGGCGGAAGTCTATCTGTTTATGACAGGTGGCCAAACTAAATTGAATTTATCGCAAGAAGGTGCTAATTCACAAGGTGGGAATGGTATTCGTCGACTTGCTGCAACCCGAACGTTATTGAAAGTGGTGCAAGCAACAGATGATGAATTGAAAGCGCATGATGAACGACTTGGTATCGTTGGTGATGCATTGTGGCAAGTACACTAGGTAAGGACAAAAATGCGTAATATTTGGTTGCTATTGGCATTTATTGGTGCTGTTAGCATCAGTACTTTTACTTCAGCTAAAAGTGTTTATCAAACTAATGTTTATCAGACAAGTGATATCGCGTTATTGGATAACCGCTTTCGTGTTGATTATGGTATTAAGAAAATAACGTTTATTATTGCGCGTGAACGTTTTTCTAAAGCGGTTATTTTGGTTCGTCCCGACGGTAGTAAGGTTTATATTTGGGATAAGTCTGAGCGTGTTCATTGGATTGAAGGTAAAGAACATGACATTATAACCATTGAAAATCCAATGCCGGGGCCTTGGCAAGCACTCGGTAAGATCCAAGGTGATAACCGTATTCAATTATTGTCAGATGTACAACTGCAAGTTACTCGTTTACCTATTCAGCTTTATAGTGGAGAACGTATAAAAGTGAGCGGTGAACTACACCACTTGAAAAAGCGCCTTAATGCAACATATTTACGTGATACTGAACTGATTATGACTGCCTATGGTTATAACCGAACAGAAGACGAAAACTTTAATTTTACCTCTCAAGAACTGGCCAAGTTTAACGATAAAGGGGTGTTTTACGATGAAGTGCCTGAAGATGGTATTTTCACTACTTTTTTACAACTTGATTTAGCCACCGGTAAGTATAAGTTTGAAGTCGCGGTAAAAAATAATGCTTTTACTCGTAGTTTTAATCAAGACGTGGTTATTTTCCCTCGGCCAATAAAAACCCAAATGTTGCCTTTGCTCGTCGATAGTGATCCACAATTAAAGCTTACCTTTGATGTTGAAGAGTTACAGCCCGAAAGTATTGTGATAAAAGGCAGTTTAGCATCGGTTAATGGTGGGCCTCGTGATGATTTTATTATTTATGGCGAAGCCAATATGAGTGAGCAGGTTTATACGTTTGAACGACCGACTCATATCGGTGGTTATAATATTGAATTGGTTTTGTTTGCAACAACGAAAGCGGGACGAGAAATTACTATCAATATGCCATCGGAAGCATTTGTTATCCCTAAACCTATTATTATTGATAGTGCGTTAATTCCGATAGCAACAGCATCTCAGGCTAATGCTACCGATGAGATTGCTGATGGTTTAGAAGCATCAGAAAATGAATGGAATTTATTATTGTGGGTGGTAGGTAGTTTGCTAACCTTACTCATTTTAGCTGTCGCGATATTGTTTAGCATTAAATTTTGGCAAAAACGTAAATTTGAAAAGGTCATATCTAATAAAATGGATGCAGATATCAGCACACCAGAACCGCTAAGTTCAAATGATGGGACGAATATGATGACTGATTTGGACCTCAATTCACTCGATAAATAGTTTGATATGTAATCAATTAGATGACGTATCAGATTTACGGAAGATAAGGTTCGCATAACGCAGTATTTCATTGTTCTTTCACGATTAACACTTGTTTAAAAATTGTAATGCAATTAAAGTCAATGTTAATAAGGTAGCCTTTATTTTGAAAGGTTATCTTATCGATGAACTGTTCAACTTAGATAGTCAAACTAAGATAGTAAACTTCTCAAATTAAGGTTAAAAATTATGGCAATTCAACGCACTTTTTCTATTGTTAAGCCTGATGCAGTAAGAAAAAATTTAATTGGTGCTATTTATTCTCGTATTGAAGCTTGTGGTTTAAGCGTTGTTGCGGCAAAAATGCTTCACCTTACCCGTGAGCAAGCGGAAGGTTTTTATGCAGAGCACAAAGGAAAAGTATTCTTCGAACCTTTAATGGACTTTATGACGTCTGGTCCTATCATGGTGCAAGTATTAGAAGGTGAAAATGCGATCACTTTCTACCGTGAATTAATGGGTACGACGAATCCGGAAAATGCAGCTGCGGGCACGTTACGTTGTGACTATGCTGAGAGCATGCGTTTTAATGCGGTACATGGTTCTGATAGTGAAGAATCAGCTGCACGTGAAATTGCCTACTTCTTTACTGAAAATGAAGTATGCACACGCTAATTAATTAGTGTCACGGGCTGTAAAGTCGTTGCGTAGTGATGCGTGATTAATTTGCTGCCCGGTTTTATGATTTTACCCACCTGTTACAACCTCCGTTCATATTATATTATTTCCTTTTTATCGCGGATATTCAGTCTTAGTTATTGTTATATCAGCTTAATATCGGTTATTGAAAATAACGACTCATAAATTATTTTGTTTAATTCGGCTAATGCGCTAGCGTCTAGGCGTTAAACTTTGTACAATCCCGCGCCCTGAAACCTCAATTTTAGCATCGTCTTTTTTATCCAACTATTCTTAAAATATTGTTTAAAATTGAGTCTTAAATTGTTTCAAACCGAATAAAATAAATGACAGAGGCTCACTTCATGAGTAATAAAAAAATTAATCTATTAGACTTAGATCGCAAAGCGATGCGCCAATATTTTTCTGACATTGGCGAAAAACCATTCCGTGCCGATCAAGTAATGAAATGGATCTATCATGAAGGCTGTGATGACATTAATGAAATGACCAACTTGAATAAAAAGTTACGTGAAAAATTATTACGTGAAACTGTTATTGAAGCGCCTGAAATTAGTCAAGAACAACGTAGTGATGATGGCACAATTAAATGGGCATTAAAAGTTGATGGTCAAGAATATGAAACGGTTTATATTCCTGACGGCGATCGTGCAACACTTTGTGTATCCTCACAAGTTGGTTGCGCACTAGAATGTACATTCTGCTCGACGGCACAACAAGGCTTTAACCGTAACCTGCGAGTATCAGAAATCATTGGTCAAGTATGGCGTGCAACACAAGTTATCGGCTTTAATAACAAGAAACGTGCAATCACCAATGTCGTAATGATGGGGATGGGTGAACCACTGCTTAACATGACAAACTTGGTACCCGCATTAAACTTGATGCTAGACGATTACGGTTTTGGTTTATCAAAACGTCGTGTAACCGTATCTACCTCTGGAGTTGTACCTGCTTTAGATAAATTAGCAGATTCAATTGATGTTGCATTAGCCATTTCATTACATGCGCCAAATGATACATTACGTGATGAACTTGTCCCTATTAATAAAAAATACAATATTGAAACGTTACTAGCATCCGTTAAAAACTATATTGACAAATCAAATGCAAATCGTAAAAAAGTAACGATTGAGTATGTATTACTTGATCACGTGAATGATTCAACTGATCAAGCTCATGAATTAGCACAGTTATTAAAAGATACGCCGTGTAAAATTAACTTGATCCCATTTAATCCGTTCCCAGGCAGTGATTATGGTAAACCAAGTAATAGTCGTATCGATCGTTTTAATAAAGTGCTGATGGAATACGAAAATACAGTAACAATTCGTAAAACCCGCGGTGACGATATTGATGCTGCTTGTGGCCAATTGGCTGGTGATGTAATCGACAGAACGAAAAGAACATTAAAAAAACGGATGCAAGGTGACGCGATTTCAGTCAAGATGAGTGACTGATACTTTTGACTAGATGGATTTAGGCATGAAACGTTTCGCTGTAGTAGGGTTGATGATAGTCGCACTGGCTGGATGTAGCACACAAAGTTACATTGAAACCAGTGCTGGTTTGAGTGATAATTCGGTTGATAAGACTGCAGCGGCCCGAAGCCGTCTAGCCTTAGCCTTAAAGTATATTGAAATTGAAAACTATCAACAGGCGAAAATTAATCTTGATAAAGCCGTTAATTATGAATCAGATAATGCGGATATTTATTTAGCTTATGCGTATTACTATCAGAAGGTAAAAGAGTATAAACAAGCCGAAGAAGCCTATTTATATGCCATCAACCTTGCACCTGACAATGGTAATATTCATAATAATTTTGGTGTTTTCCTATGTGAAATAGCGCGTTTTGATGAAGCAGAGAGCGAATTTTTAACTGCAATCGCGGCTCCTGATTATAATAAAATTGCGAATAGTTATGAAAATGCGGGGCAATGCGCACTTGAAAATGGCGATAAACAGCTGGCATTAACCTACTTACAATCATCTCTTGCACATGCACCACAAAATTTAGAGGTACGGTTATCAGTTACTGAATTACACTATACGCTGGCTAGTTATGCGGTGGCCAAGCAAGAGTTAACAAAATATGAGTCAGTAACGAAGGTAACCGCACGCAGTCTTTGGTTGGGTTTTAATATTGCAGAAAAACAGAATGATTTGGCTACAGCTGAAGTATACAGTCGCCAATTATTAGCCCAATTTCCGTTAGCGACACAAACACAAAAATATATTAAAAATGACTATTGATTTAGAAGCCTCAAAAAATGCAGATACATCCGCTGAATTGCAAGATAATATCGACGTGATAACTGCTGGTCAGATATTACGAGATGCGCGTATTACATTAGGTGTTAGCGTGCAGCAAGTCAGTGATAATATTAACTTAAAATTATCTGTTATTAACAACATTGAAAAAAATGCTGTTAATAAAGATATTTCACAAACCTTTATACGTGGCTATATTCGTTGTTATGCCCGCTATTTAAATATTCCCGAAGATGATGTGCTTCGCGCTTATGATTGCCATAATGCAGAGTGTGAA
>Ga0209291_1003227_pt1 | contig 12310 bp, 11 predicted proteins | sample GOMGulsemesocosm_FD_184633 | JGI IMG/M metagenome (GOLD analysis project Ga0209291, IMG submission 184633) | Methane-oxidizing microbial communities from mesocosms in the Gulf of Mexico - GOM9B Gulf of Mexico (SPAdes) (version 2) | ecosystem: Environmental > Aquatic > Marine > Cold seeps... | reverse complement strand
AAAATACGCTACTGAACTTTTTGGTTTCGACAAATTGTTACCAATGAATACAGGAGCTGAAGCTGTTGAAACTGCATTAAAATTATGTAGAAAATGGGCTTATGAAGTAAAAGGAATTGATGAAAACGAAGCTGAAATAATAGTATGTGAAAACAACTTCCACGGAAGAACAACTACAATTATCTCTTTTTCTAACGATCCTGTAGCCAGAAAGAACTTCGGTCCTTATACAAAAGGGTTTATTAAAATTGAGTATGACAACTTAAAAGCTTTAGAAGAAGTTTTAGCAAACAATAAAAACATTGCTGGATTCATGGTAGAACCTATTCAAGGGGAAGCTGGGGTTTATGTACCACAAGAAGGATATTTAGCAGGTGTAAAAGCATTGTGTAATAAATACAATGTATTGTTTATAGCTGATGAGGTTCAAACAGGTATTGCGCGTACTGGTAAAATGGTGTGTGTAGATCATGAAGATGCTAAACCAGATGTTTTAATATTAGGAAAAGCAATAAGTGGTGGAGTATATCCTGTATCTGCAGTATTGGCTAATAACAACATTATGGATGTTATTCAACCAGGAAACCACGGAAGTACTTTCGGAGGTAATCCTGTAGCTGCTGCTGTAGCTGTAGCTGCTTTAGAGGTTGTTAGAGAAGAAAACTTAGCTGAAAACGCTGAGGAATTAGGGCAATTGTTTAGAACTGAAATGAACAAGTTTATTGCAACTAGTCCTATTGTTAATTTAGTAAGAGGAAAAGGGTTGTTAAACGCAATTATTATTAATGATTCTGAAGACAGTGATACTGCTTGGAACATTTGTATGAAGTTACGTGATAACGGTTTATTAGCAAAGCCAACGCATGGTAACATTATTCGTTTTGCACCACCTTTAGTAATGAATAGAGAGCAGTTATTAGATTGCGTTTCTATTATTACAAAGACTTTAAAGGAATTTGAATAGTAGCATCGCTATTTTTAGTATAAAAAAAGCCACTCAGTTTGAGTGGCTTTTTTAGTTTTTAATTGTTAAATTTTAGGATAACTATATTTATTAGCTCCTCTTTGAATATCAATTGGAGGTGATTTTTTAATTGAAATATTAGAAGTTAATGAATATTTATAGTGAACTTGGAAGGATTATTTCCATGTGGTTAAACCATTGGTTTATAGTTTTTATGCTTGTTTCAGGGGCATTTCAGGGGATTTCTCCTTCTAAAAAGCCTAATAATAAGTCCATGAGGGTTTTCGTAAGTAGGATTTTACTAGTAATTAATTATATGTTTTAGGATTTTAAGATATCAATATTTTTTATAAAGAAATTCATTTTATCTCTATTTCCAATCCTATAAAAAAGTTCTCCATTGAAATTAAAAGGCTTTCCACTTAAATGAGCAACCCAAATATCATAAAATAATCTTTCACTAGAGGACAAACCTTTGTTTCTTGATTTTCCTTTTTCAGAGACAAAAGTATAGTCTCCATCTATGTCAACTTCAAATTCATTATCAAATTTCATTATAGGTGTTTGGAAAATATATTTAAATAACTCCTTTATTGCATGCACTCTTGTGTACTTTAAATATTTCTGCTCAATTTGTATTTTAAAAACATTTAAAATAGATCTCATTGCAATAATTGAATTATAAAGATAATCTTGACTAATTGTTAATCTTTTGTCCAAAATATCTTCTCTCTTTTTTACACCTGCAGTTTCTAGATAAAAAGAATTTGTTCTTAAATTATTATGCATTAATAAATTTCTTGTAGCTTTTATTTCTATTAGAGTATCCAGTTCATCCTTGGGTATAATGTTTTTGGGTAGCCCCATAATTAATGAAAAATAGTTTAATATATCAGGTAAATTTTTATAACTAATAGCATTAATTTTTTTTTCTATTGCTAATTCTAAAGGGTTTCCATTAATTAGGTGTTCTTTGGATATCGACTCGTTTTTTATATCTAGTTTTTCGGGTATATTTTTAAGAATTATTCTCAATGTATCTATTATAGAGTTTTCAAAAGAAGAGACACCTAATGTAAAAAGCCCTTCAAGTATAATACTATCAGTATTGTCAATTTTTAATAAACGAATTTTTTCAATTCTCTCTTGGGCTTGCTTAATGGGTTTTATTAATTCTTTTTTTTGTAATAAAATTGGCTTGATCATTCGTTTTCTTTATTAAGTATAACGTTGTTATTTAATTAAAATTAATTATTCTCTGATATAAAATATAAAAACTCATTACCATAGTCGGTCGTACGTTTCGTTAAGATTCCACACACCAAAACTCGTGTTATTTATAGGTGTTGTTGCCACACGTTTTTCTATTTAAAATGGTAAATCTTCGTATTCATTTTCTATAGTTTTACCTGGAATCGTTCTTGCAATTGGCTTATCGAGATTAGCACAAGAATTACAGGATTTAAATCCCAATTGTTCAAGTAAATTCCCTTCAAATTTCAAATCTGGATTATGTAAAACTCGATAATATTCAATTAATAATTCTTTAATTGGTTTTTTGAAATGAGCATCATATTGTTTTAAGAATTTCTTAATAGCTAAATCCGAATACTTCGTATCGTTATTTTTAATTTCATTCTCAGAATACGCTAAAAAGGTAAATTTCTGAAATCTACGAATTATATTCTTTTTTTCATTATCGGCATTATTAAAATATTGACCTGCTTGACTTATATATTTATTTATTCTGATTTCAAGTTCTTGTAAATTTAAATTGTCAATGACTTCTACGCCTGAATTATCATAATCAATTGCTTTTGGATTTACTTGAATTTTAAAAGCAGTAAATAGTCTCGCCACAAATATGTCTGGCTTATCTAATAAATATTGATTTTCCTTAAACCAGTTTCTAAATCTTTCAACTTCCGTTTTTCCTTTTTCCCTTATTGCTTCGGGAATTTCAAAGTTTTTAAAGTTTGAGTTTAATCTTGAACAATTGTGTTGGGAATGATATGCTGGTTTTCCACCTTCAAAGACATATTTAAATTTGTCCTTGTTTTCAATAGGTACATAAAATTCACGAATAAAATTCTCTGGATCTCTTAATAATTCTTTCAGTCCTAACAGATTATTCTTTTCATAATAACTAAAAAAATAGATTGGTTTTTTGTAAACATTACCATTTAGGTTTCCAATCTTTTTGAAATCAATGCTGGCTATAATTCGAAGTGAATTTGATTTTGTTAAATATGCCATATTGGTTTTTTAAATGTGTGGTAACGGTTTGTGTATGATTAGTTGCGTGTTTCAAGCACTAAATTTAGTAAATACAAACCAAATAGAAAATCCCGAGAATTTTCGTAAGTAGGCTAGAACTAGCAATAAATTATTTACGGTGTTATAGCTAGTTTATCCTGTCTAATCCTATTTGTTTTCTTACAGAATTTGGTAAAGCAAGTATCCACCAATGCTCAGAAGTAGAAGACAAGTCCATATTTATTACATTATTGTTTGACATATTATGTACTTTCAATTTGTGCTGATTATTTTCTATAACAAAAAATAAGTTTGAAATATCATAATCCTTTTTTAGAGGATATTCATCTTTGTTATGTTTATACAAATAATCTCCTTTTTGAAGATAAATACTATTATTTAAAAATTCTGATAAACTAATATATTCTAATTCCATATCTATGCTTTCGTGTAAAACTTACCTTTATATTTCTTAATTAGTAAATCAATATCTAAATCAATATTTAATTTTCTTTTTCCAATATCTAAAATTACAGCCCAAGTCCCGTAGGTTTTATCAATTGGGGATTTTGATAAATAATCAGATAAATCTAAACCCATTACCATTTGTGTTTGATCACTCAAGTCTTGACCAGAATCTATTCCATATTCTATATTATGTACTACGTTTTTGCCAATATCGATGCCATTAATTACTGGTGCATTTATTGCTTTTTTAATTAATGTTTTAGTTATTGCTATATCAAATACTTTATTGTTAATTTCAATCCATGAATGGTCAAACAAACACCCATTTGTAAATACTTCTCCTAATTTCCAAGTATTGGTAATTCCGGCTTCATTTAATAAAATATGAATAGCTGAAGTACTTTCGTGACAAGCTCCTTTCCAATCAAGTTTATATGTGATTTCTAGAAATTCACTAAAAATTGATTCAATTATTTCACTTTCTTTTAAGCTGGTTACAGCTTTTGTTAAATTTTCTTTCCAATGGTTTGGGTACATATCTTTCTCTAATTAGTTACAATGTTTAATGTATGGTGTTGTAGCATCCCGTAGGGGGCTATGTATTATAAATAGTGTTGTGCGTTCGGGTTTTATAGCTCAAGTGTTTTATGTCCCATGTTATATTCTTTTCCAACACAATAATCTGATGTGTTCAATTCTTCCGAAATCATAGAGGTAGTGAAAATGATTTGATGTTTTGTTTCTGAGGCATTGGACATTTTTGTAATAATATTTTGAAAATTCTGAGTTCTAATTTTCTCCATTCCTTTATCTTCCATATTATCACATAATATAAACCTAGGGTATCTAAAAAAGTCCAATTCTAGACTTGCGAAGAAAATTGAGAATAAAATAGAATTCTTAAAGTAAATCTTTGAACTCGCTGAAAAATTATTTCCACCATCCAAGGAATAACTATCTCTTAAAAAATCAATTTCGATTTTATTACCTCTATTAAATTCTTCTTGACGGTCTAAATCCGCCTTTAAAATAGTTAATGTATAATCACTTATTTTTTTGATTGCTTGTTGATTATTTCTTTTTTGAAGGGTTTCTTTATCCTTTATTTCAATTTTCAATTTGCTGATTTTTGCAAATAATAATCCAAGTTCCTTTTTGAGAAGCTCGAGAAGTTCCACAGATTTAAGCTGGTATGCTAAAAATTCAATATTCTTTTCGACACCTCCTTTTTCAACAAGTAAAGAATCTATATTTTCGTCTCTTGTAGATTGTGGGTTTTCAATGGATGAATCCAATTGCTTTTGAACGCTTCTAGCCTTTTCTTGTGTGATGGGCAATTCACCAATTAAGAATGCAAGTTTTTTAGATTTTGAATCCAAAAGCGCTTTTGATTCTTTTACTTGAATTTGCATTTCCTGCAGTAGCCTTTTAGCATTTGCTTTTTCTGCTTCTTCCTCAAGTGGTTGTTTGCATAAATGACAACTATTTTCCAAATCAATAAGGTCTAGCTTACTCAAGCATTGAGGGCAATGTGTTAAAGGGAGTTCGCCTAGAACTTTTTTTGTAAGCAAGGAGCTTTTGAGTTCAAAGATTCTTTTTTCCAATGTTGTAATAAATTGCCTTGAATCAGCAATTTCAATGTAAAATTCATTTATTTGTGATTTTAAATCACGAATTTCATTTTTGTGTTTTATTAGAATCTCTTGAACCTTTTCTGAATTAAGAGCTGTTTTTTTAGTGGTTCTTATTTTTGTTTTTTCTCTTAGTTCACTGATATTTGAATCAATTTTAATTAGTGTTTCTTTTTGTTTCTCTATTTCAGTAAGCACACCCGTAACATTAGTTTCATTACCAGTTTGGCTAAAGACAATATTTAAACTTTCGTACTCCTTTTTCTTCTCATCATGATTTTTTATACTCTCTTTTAAATCGAGTCGAGAGTTGTATAATTCATCATCATAAACACCCAAAAGAATTTCAGAGATAGCCTCTCTTGTAAGGGGAAGATCGAATCTTTCAAATCGAAACAAGCTTTGTGTTGGTGTATCTTGATCAAGATAAAGTAATCTTAAGATTTGGTGTATCGTAATATTACTATTGCTCTGACTTTTAACTTCTGGAAAGGAAAGTGCGTTAAACATCACATTAGAAAAACTAATTTGATTTTCAGTTTTTCTATATGGATAAGTTTCCCAGTTTAGACTATCATTTTTGGATTTATCATAGTTCCCCCAATAAAAACTCATTGGCTTTAAACCTGTTTCAGTAACTTCTCTTTTAATTGTAATCAATGCATTATTAATAAAGACTTCGGCAATGACTTCCTTACATTTTAATGCTTCAGTAGTCCAATTGCGATAATCACCACCTAGAACATAAAATATGAAATTAGAGATAGTTGATTTTCCTGAACTGTTATTACCTCGAATAATATTAACACCAGAATGAAAAACTTCATCAAAAGCAGTTCCATTCCCATGTGTGCGTATAATTAATCTGTTTAGTTGTAAACTTGGTCTATCTTGGGTCATATTTAAATTCTATTAATCCAGTTCTTTCTTTAAGCCCTGCTTTACCGTATAGCGGTAGTTCATGGAACCCAACAATTAACTTAATGATGTTTGATTTTTCAACAGACAAATCATTGATTTTATCTAATAGTTCAGATGGAATATCTTTATCTGTTTTTGAAATTATTTTCTTGGCAAGTAAATCACCATCAATCAGACCATAAGAAGCTAGACACCTTAGTGCAGCCATCTGATAAGGCTTCATTCTATTAATTATTCTTTTAGAATCAATCAGATCCTCATAGGGGTTCTCAGGCCGTTTCTTGAATATTTTTTTTAATTCAGATAATGAGGTTGGATAACTGATTTTTCTTGCTTCATTTGGGAAGGTTAAATAAAAATCCCAAATTCTGATTTTATCTAATTCAACATGTTCTTGTTTCATGAACGTAACTAACTGTAACATTCTAAAAACCCCATTGTAGATGTCAAAAGCTGGATGATATACTAACATTTTAAGTCCATTTTAAGTGGCAATTACCAGTTAGGAAAAATATCATGCCCATAATGTCATCTTCATTATACCTAAATAAATTAATACCTAGGTCTGCTTTAACTGGATTAATTATTCTTTCAGTAATCATTAGGTTAATTTTTTCTAGGGGCTCGTTTTTTTCAATCATTGTGTGGATTTCCATGATGAAACCCCTACGTACTTTTGTAAGGAGATATACATTTATATCTTGTGCTACAAGAGAGTATTGTGAGGTCTTAAAAAGTTTTCTGTGAAATTTATCTTTTACGTCAGTTGCGTAATTTATTAAACTTTCACGATTTCCATCTCGTAACTTTTGATCCAAACCAATAACTTCCTTATCAACGGTAGAATTGAAATAATCTAGTTCATCACAAAAGTCCCTTAATTCTGGATTTGATTCTTTTTCTGTTTGAAATTTATCATATAAATCCTGCAGATAAGTAGATCTACTATCAGAGTTTACAAACTTGTATGAGTCACGTCCTGTGAAGTCACCTTCAATGATGGAATTGTCAATATTGACTTTATTATTATCCATTTTTAGTTTTTATCTCTGCCAATAAAATCACCACCTATTTTTGTTTTCCCCTTCAGGTTAACCTCATTACTATTTATCGTTTTTTTTATGCTATGGATTTGTTTAACAGCAAATAAGCTTATTAAAAAACCTAATATTCCACAAATACTTGCTATGATGGATAATGTTGACCCCATATTTTTTTTGTTTACCTGATGCACAACAATCATAGAAACACAATTATCTCTATTTCTTTTTAATCATTTCCAAAAATAGAAAACCCAAACACTTTTGCGTGGTAACTGTGTTACTAATATTTAGTGCTCATAGTAAAAAAGTATTTATGATGAGTAAGTAAAATGCTTACTATTTTCAATATAAATCCTTACTTTTTTTCTTCTCAAATAGTGTACGGCTAAAGTATTGACTTGCTTATTAATTTAATTACGGAAAACCGTATTGTGCATGATTTTTTTTTATTCAATAAGTAAAACACTTCTTTTTTTTCTTTAAAAATAGGTGTATAACTCGTGTAGGATAAAATAAACTTTTAGCTTTTAATTGTTAAATTTTAGGACAACTATATTTATTCCCTCTGTTTTGAATTTCAATTGAAATACCAGAAGTTACTGAGTATTTATAATGACTTCGGAATGATTATTTCCATACAGTTAAACTTTTGTTTATATATTTATTTCAGAGCTGTTTTAGGAAATTATGACTTTCTAAAAGAATGATTTATTTCAATTTGTAACGTCTTTGTATATAAAAAGTAACAGGTTAAAAATACTATTATTTTTAGTCTATAAACAAAAATAGCAGAAAAGTAATGACTTTGAAGTCTAAAACTTAACTGCTATTTTTTATATACCGTGTTAGGCACAGTGCATTATTATTTAGTCTACTTCCATTAATTCTATCGGACCATTTCCGCTACTTCCTCCGCCGACATTAAATTGTCGATATCTCCATTCGCCATTTCCACATTCGCAATTAACTCTTACACCAATATTCAGTTGTCCGCTATTTCTAGGTTTAACATCTTTATAAGCCGTGTCGGCATAATTTCTAATCATACTGTTTGGTATTTGCCATTCAAAAGTAATATCTAAAGGATCATTTGCTATGTAGATTAGCGGAATATATCTTGCTCTTAGTTTAGTCCAACTTCCTGCGTATAAATCATAACTACCAATTTTCTGAATTACCAAACCATCGTTACTTGGCACACCTACCCAAACACCTTTTGAAATTTCAACAGTACTTCCTGGTATGCTGGCAGTTATTACTCCTGCGTATTCAGTACCAAAAGGGTTTTTAGTTACAGTTATGCTATTTGAATTTTGAGAAACAATAGTTAAGTTAGATGAAGTATTCCAAACAATAGAACTAAGGCAAGGATGATTAGCACCACTTAAAATGTAAGTGTAAGATTGACCTTGACAAATTGAAGAAGCACCTGTTATAGTTGCGTTAAAAACAGAAGCAGGAATACCGATTTGAATTTGTTTTGTCAATGTTTTTGTTTGTGAACAAGTGTTCTGTATAACTACTGAAAGTGTAGCAATACCGTCTGATATTTTTGTTACAGTAATATCACCATTAGTTTCTAAAGTTGCTGTAGCAATATTAGTGTTTGATGAATTTACAGATTGAATTGATGTGCCACTAGGTAAATTGGCAACACTATATATTTCGCTATTACAAACATTGCTATTACCTGTAATTAGCAAAGCAGGACTAATATTACTCAAACTTACAGTACTTGTTAATTGTGGATAACTATTACCATTTAATATAGGTGTAACATTAACATTACTTGGTGGATATGCGTTTGGTACTAAAGTAACGCTAGTTGTAGTAGTTGTAAAATTGGAAACGGGGTTACTATTGCGTAGCCAACCACTACCAACACTCCATTGATATGTAACTGTTGCACCACTTGGGATATTTGATGGTGTTATTGTAAAAGTTTTTGGCGAGTTATTACCGCAAGAAACTAGTGTGCTTATTGGCGAAATACTAAATGATGGGACTACGTCTTTTTCGATAGAATAATTACAAGGTGTTGAGTATTCAATATTACTGGATGATTTGTAAATAGCATATAAAACCCCACCTGTAGTATTAAAATCGTTTGCATTCAATTCTACATCAGGGGGGCTCCAAGTATATGTTGACCTACCAGTTTGAGTATTATTATTCCAAAAACTTGAAGGCATAGAATATACCTTTTCTTCTTGAGGATAGCTAGAGGATGTTTTTTTAGTATAAACATAAACAACCCCGTCTCCAACTACTTGATTAATAGGTTTGTCTAAATCAACTGTAAATTGCACCCTTACTGTAGAATTTGCTTCAAAATCAATAGTACCACAATTACTAATTGGAGTACCATTAATATAAGTCATATTGTTTATTACTGTATTTACTTGAGAAAATGCCCAAGTTGTAATTAGCATAAAAATGCTTGTTAAAATAATTTTTGTAATGTATTTCATTTTTTTTGTTTTTATATCAATTTGTGTTTTCTAGATGGATTTGTAATTCACTTGGAGTGATTTTTAACAACTCAAGTTTTTCATTTAAAGAATATTAAATCGTTGTCCATATTTAATCTCTCATATATTTTTCCTTATCATATTCACACATAGGGCAAATATTATTTTCTTCAATATGTAAATAATCTAATAGCATTGAAACATTTCCATTACTGCAAACTTCACACTCGGTATTTTGACTATACTTTTCTACAAACGATTCGATAGCTGGTTTTTGGTTACCTTTTAATGATTCAATTCCTTGGTCAACTAATTGTTTTGTAATCCCTTCAATAGCACCTGACAATTCATCTTGGTCGAGTTTAGTTTTTAAAAAGTCAACTAAGTCTTGATTGTATTCATTATCTAGCATTGCTTGTTTTGCTCTTCCCATTTTTGCTTTTTTAATTGGTTACAACAGTTATGTAGACACAATTGTGCTTATATAGCTTTAGTCACTCTCAAAAATACAAGAACGAAGCACTTTTGTGTGACAACTTCGTTACGAATATTTAGTACTCATAGCAAAAAAGTTTTTATGTTGAGTAAGTAAAATGCTTACTATTTTCAATATAAAACCTTACTTTTTTTTCTTTTCAAATTGGTATATTAACGCGTAGGATAAAAAACACTAGAAGAATTTAAATAGCTAGCTGCTTCATTTTTACCGTAAAAAAAGCCACTCAAATGGAGTGGCTTTTAATTGTTGTATGTTTGAATTATTATTGGTAATTATATTTTTTCCCTCCGTCTTGAATTTCAATTTTTACAATGCTGTCCATTGAAATTTTATGTGTCAATTTATTTGCAAACCTTGATCGTGCACCTCTAATGGTATTGTCTTCTAATAGTATGGTGTCAAAATAAAAACGATATTTCTTTCCATTTACATGAGTGATTCTCATTTCAATAGAAGGGGAGTTCTCTAATAGAGACTCTTGTCCGTTTTTATCAACAACTAGTATTGATTCTACATCATTTGACAAATAAACAATAGTTCCAGAAGTTAATGGATTATTTATGGTAACCTCTTTTGTATTTACAGTTTTAGCCTTGGTCAATTGAGTTTTAAAACTATTTGGAGTTATTGTGTACGTTTTACATGAAACTATCATTGAGAATATTCCAATAGCTATAATTTTAAATTTCATTTTTTAAGTTTTGATAATGTATGAACAAATAAAAGGAGTTACTAAATTAATTAGTAACTCCTTTTTAAGATTATATGTAATCCGAATTATTTCCTAGCTGTTAATTGTACTATTTCAACAATAACATCAATAGCTTTTTTGATACTTTCTACTGGTACATATTCATAACGTCCGTGGAAGTTATGTCCACCAGCAAAAATGTTCGGGCAAGGTAATCCCATGTATGATAACTGTGAACCATCAGTACCACCTCTAATTGGCTTAATTAATGGCGTAATACCTAAGTTTTTCATTGCCTCTTCAGCAACATCAACAATATGCATTACCGGTACAACTTTTTCCTTCATGTTAAAGTACTGGTCACTAATTACTGTTTCAACAGTTCCAGCACCATGCTTTGCATTTAAATCGGCAGTGATTTTTTCCAATACCGCTTTACGCTCTTGAAATTTATCCATGTCATGATCTCTAACAATCAATCCAATGTTAGTTTCTTCAACCTTTCCTTCAATTCCGTATAAGTGAAAGAATCCTTCGTATCCTTCAGTCTTTTCAGGAACTTCTTGTTCTGGTAAGGCAGCAATAAACTCGTTAGCAATTAACATAGAGTTAATTAGCTTTCCCTTAGCATAACCAGGGTGAACAATTTTACCATTTACTTTAACTTTAGCACCTGCAGCGTTAAAGTTTTCGTATTCTAACTCACCAACTTGGCTACCATCCATAGTATACGCCCAGTCAGCCCCAAATTTAGCTACATCAAATTTATGAGCACCTCTACCAATTTCTTCATCTGGAGTAAATCCTACACGAATTTTACCATGCTTGATTTCCGGGTTGTTAATTAAGTGTTCCATTGCACACATAATTTCCGTAATCCCAGCTTTATCATCAGCTCCTAATAGTGTAGTACCATCAGTAGTGATTAATGTTTGTCCTTTGTATAATAATAAATCTTCAAAATAATCAGGAGACAATACAATGTTTTCATCTCTGTTTAAAAGAATATCACCTCCATCATAATTAGGTATAATTTGAGGTTTTACATTAGCACCAGTATAATCAGGAGTAGTATCAAAATGCGATACAAAACCAATTGTAGGTACATGATGGTCTACATTACTAGGTAAAGTAGCCATAATATAGGCATGCTCATCTATGGTAACATCTTCCATTCCCATAGCTTTTAATTCATCAACCAATTTATGGGCTAAATCCCATTGTTTTTCAGTACTTGGACAAGTGTCTGAATTTGGATCTGATTCGGTATCAATAGTTACGTAACTGATAAAACGGTCTATAATATGTTGCATGCTATAATTTTTTTCACGAAAATAATCGTATTTATTCAAATAACATAATTTGC
>Ga0209291_1003225_pt1 | contig 12311 bp, 10 predicted proteins | sample GOMGulsemesocosm_FD_184633 | JGI IMG/M metagenome (GOLD analysis project Ga0209291, IMG submission 184633) | Methane-oxidizing microbial communities from mesocosms in the Gulf of Mexico - GOM9B Gulf of Mexico (SPAdes) (version 2) | ecosystem: Environmental > Aquatic > Marine > Cold seeps... | reverse complement strand
TCGAATGGGCAGGTACAAGTAGTACATCATCAAAAGTTAGTGCTTCTTGGGCAATTCTTAGCATCGCAACATCTCTCAAAAGGCATAGGTATGGGGAGTAATATTGCGGCAGAATTTTAACTGTTTTACCCACCAAGAACAACCTAAATTTGACGAATAAGTAAAAATAAATATCCCTAGATAGTTTAAAGAAATATATAATAACGGTTAATATCGCTTTAACATTTGAGAAATTAAGTATTTTATGGCTACACAGCACATTTTACAGGTAAGTGAACTCACTAAAAAAGTAAAGTTCATGCTAGAAAGTGAACTCAATACCGTGTGGTTATGTGGGGAAATATCTAATTTCATTGCCGCTAGCTCTGGCCATTGGTATTTATCACTCAAAGACAGCAAATCACAGGTTCGCTGTGCGATGTTTAAAGGTAACAATAGAAAAGTACGTTTAGCAGGAAACGGTACACCTCGAAATGGCCAACAAGTATTAGTACGCGCTAAGGTTTCTTTGTATGAAGCTCGTGGGGACTTTCAATTGATCATTGAACAAATGGAAGACGCGGGAGAGGGTTTATTACGTCAGCAATTCGAGCAACTAAAAAGTCAACTAAATGCTCAAGGACTATTTGCTCAACAATTTAAGCAAGTGATACCTAAACGGATTACAACATTGGGAATAGTAACCTCTCCTACTGGTGCTGCAGTTAAGGATATCATTTCGGTATTACAGCGCCGTAATCCACTGATTAATATTATTATCTACCCCGCTCTTGTGCAAGGTGAACACGCCAAACACGATATTGTGCATGCCATTGATTTAGCAAACCAACGCGATGAATGTGATGTATTGATTGTTGGTCGTGGCGGTGGATCATTAGAAGATTTATGGCCATTTAATGAAGAAGATGTTGTTAACGCTATTTTTCATAGCAGGGTCCCTATTATCAGTGCTGTCGGTCATGAAATAGATACCACACTAAGTGATTTTGTTGCTGATTTACGAGCAGCTACTCCTTCGGCTGCTGCAGAGCTTGTTTCTCAAGATAGTAGCGAGTTAAATAACAGGTTCTCTGAGCTATCCAAACGTACTGTGAATTTGCTAGATTACAAGGTCAAGCAAGAAGCGTTTGCATTAACGACCCTACAGCACCGATTAGCGCAAGTGCACCCAGAACAAAAATTACAACAACATCAACAAAAAGCTGACGAGCTTTCTCTGCGATTAAATAGTGCATTCACACGTGAACTTCAGCGCTTCCAGCAAGCTCCTCAAAAGTTAAATGCCGCGTTATTACATTTTACTCCTTTAAAGAATATAAGGTCTCAACAAGAAAAGGTTGCTCAGCTCGATGACCGATTACAACGAGCGATGCAACACTTATTTAGTTCTAAATCAGAGCACTTTATTAGTGTTATTGAACAACTAAATATTGTCAGCCCATTAGCAACAATCGCTAGGGGTTATAGTGTAAGTAGGGATAATAAAGCACGTGTGATACGTTCGGTTGAGCAAATAAAAGTCGGTGATAATATTTCTATTCAGGTTAGTGATGGCAGTATTTCCGCACAAGTTATTAGCTAACAATAGTTTTTAACTTTCGATAACAATAGTATGGTGTAGTAATTTTATTACTGATTGTTTACTTCTGTCTTCAAAATGAATACCAATACAAACACCGCTGCCTTGTGATTTTACACTGCAAATTTTTCCGGTGAATTTTAAGTTTCTAAGATCTTGAAAGTCTTCAACCACAAGTTCTATTAACTTATTTTTCTCCATAGTTAGAGACTCACCGTTATTCACTAATACTTGACAACCACTGACAGAAATATCAATAATTGTTGCTTGCCAATATTCTCTCAGTACTTTTATTTTCGCGATAATGTCAGTATCTATTCTCATCGCAGACCTTAAGCTTTGCAGAGTAACTGAACGAGGAAACTCAAGTACTATTATCCTAGAAGGTATTTGAAGTGTTTGTTTAACTGTACTAACAAAAGCAACAACAGCACCTTCATGGCCTTCGATTAACCCACGAACGGTTACACTCATACCCTGAGCAATATACTGGGCAAAGTTACCCAATTTATTTGGATCAGGGTATTGCAGCAGAACATATTTTTTTGGTAAATAACCGATAAAGGTACTACGAAATTTTGCCTTTTGCCCTGCAGGTGTTGCTATATCTAAAGTGATCATTGACCCTGATTGAATTAAACCCAAGTTTCTGTCAAGACGGTTAGCTATAGCTATTTTTTGAGGGGTTAAAGACATAATGTGAAAGTTTAAGAATAAGTCTTTTAAATGTAGCACTTAGCAAAAAGCCAATCAAATGATTGGCTTCAATAATGCTAATTTAGTTTTGAAGAACTAAAACTAGTCTTTTTTATAACCTTGAGTAGCACGAGCTATTTTCTTTTGCTCGGTGTAATTCAGTTTTTTCTTGCCTGCAAAAGGGTTACTTGTTTCTCTAAACTCAATGCGAATAGGTGTACCCATTATTTTTAATGATTTACGGTAATAATTCATTAAGTAACGCTTATAAGAGATTGGGAGTTTCTTGGCTAAGTTGCCATGAATAACAATTATTGGCGGGTTATAACCACCGGCATGAGCATATTTCAACTTAATTCGGCGACCTTGATGCATCGGTGGTTGATGATCAAATACCGCCATATCTAGAATTTTAGTTACCATAGATGTAGATATACGCTTAGTTGCAGAAATAAAGGCTTCTTCAACTGACTCATATAAATGACCGACACCTGTACCATGTAGTGCTGAAATAAAGTGTATACGGGCGAAGTCAATAAAACCTAAACGACGATCTAGCTCCGTTTTTATGCGATCTTTAGCATGTTCTTCTAAACCATCCCACTTGTTTACTGCTAATACTAATGAGCGACCAGCTTCTAAAATAAAGCCAAGTAAACTTAAATCTTGATCTGAAATACCTTCACGAGCATCAATTATCAGTAAACAAACGTTAGCATCTTCAATCGCGCGTAAAGTTTTAATCACCGAATATTTTTCAACAATATCAGTTACGTTTTTACGACGACGAATACCTGCAGTATCAATTAAAGTATACTCACGTCCGTTATGTTCCATTGGAATATAAACACTATCTCGAGTAGTACCCGGTGCATCAAAAACAACAACTCTATCTTCACCCAAAATTCGGTTAGTCAATGTTGACTTACCTACATTAGGTTTTCCGATAATGGCAAGTTTGATTTTGTCATTTTCATGTGGTGCTTCAGCAATTTTTTCTTCGTCAGTTTTACCTGAAAGCTCTTGGTCACCGTCAAATTCGTCGTTGTCTTCTTTCGTTTGCCCTAGAGCTTCGATATGTGGTGTTAGCGCTAAAGTTAATAATTGTGTAACACCTCGTCCATGTGCAGCAGCAATTTTATGCACGGTATCACCAAGCGATAACTCATAAAATTCAGCTATAGCTGAGTCAGCATCAATGCCATCAACTTTATTCGCAACTAAAAATATCTTCTTATTTTGCTTACGGAGATAATCGGCAATGCCAATATCAGCAGATGTTAAACCTGCACGGGCATCAACCATAAACAATACAGCATCGGCTTCTGCTATCGCCATTAACGATTGTTCAGCCATCAACGCGTCAATTCCCTCTTCGTCGCCATGAATACCACCAGTATCAATAACAATGAACGGATGTTCTTCAACTTTAGCTTGGCCGTACTGACGATCACGCGTAAGGCCAGGGTAATCTGCAACAAGTGCATCTCGGCTACGAGTTAATCGATTGAATAGCGTGGACTTACCAACATTAGGACGTCCAACAAGTGCAACTACAGGAAGCATGTTTACCTCTAAACTTAATTTATAGAGCAAAGATAGTTAAGCTCAATGCATTAACTTTTACTCTTTTTAATAACAAACAACGGCTCCTATGCTTTACGCAAAGGAGCCGTTTAATTTTAGCTGATAAAAAGACTTATGGCGTTTTTATCGCTTTTAAATCACCATCACGTGATTGTACATATATAATATTTTTATGAACTGTTGCCGCGGAATGCAATCCGCTACTGTCAACTTCATGACGAGCAACAATTTCTCCAGTTGATTGGTCTAACCAATGAAGGTAGCCTTCAAGATCGCCAACAACAACATATTTTCCAACTGCAGCTGGACCAGTAACACCACGATTTGTTAACGCTAACTGACTCCATTTTTCAAAACCATTTTGGCGATCAACAGCATACACATGACCTTTAAGGTCGGTTAAGAATATGGTATTTCCACTAATTTCCAATTGACGGTATGAAGAATATTGACGCTCCCATACCATCCTGCCTGAACGAAGATCAACTGCAATTAAATGGCCTTTCGATGAAATGCTATAAACTTTATCACCGTATATTAATGGCGCCGAATCAACATCGATTACACGTTCAAGCTCTGTCGAACCAGAAGCTTCACCGACTTCGAGGCTCCAGCCTTGCTGTCCACTATCAAGTAAATATACCCCAAGTGTACCATCAGCAGAACCAACAAGTACGCCACCGGAAGATATCGCAGGAGCACTTACACCACGTAATGTTAAAGGTGGTACATCTTGTTCTATTTTCCACTCATCTTTACCGTTCGAAGCATTAAAAGCCTTCATGACACCCGATGCAGTATTGACGACTAAAATGCCAGAATCTATAGCAGGTGCAGCAATAACTTCACCTTTAACTTTTCCTTGCCAATCAATTTCACCGCTTTCAGCGTTTAATGCGTAAACATCACCATTTTCGCTACCAATAAAAAGCTTTTTGATACCAGCAACCGGACCACCATTGAGTAATGCCGGTTTTCTACTATCAAAAAATCCACGTTCAGCGTTTAAGTCACTTAAATCTGTAGACCATAACTTCTCACCGCTTTCTATTTCAAACGCAATAACATCACCATCACGACCTGCGGTATAAAGCTTTCCATAAGCAACAATAGGCTTTAAACGAGAGAAGTAGTCACCCACTCCTTCACCGACGTTCGATTCCCACAAAACATCAACTGAGAAAGCTTCAGTAATCTCTGTTAATTCAGCAACTTTTGTCGCTTCATCTTCTTCATCAGTTGACGAACAAGCACTTAAGCCTAGAGACAAAAAAGCTACTGCCAATAATTTTTTATTCAAAAGTATTTTTTTAAGCATATGAATGACGAGCCTCTTTATTTAACAATCGATGATACTTGAGCTAAATCATTCAATTTCATTTGCAAAGTAGCATTATTTGCTTGGCCTTCAACATCAATCGCCGCTTGATATGCATTACGAGCTAGTTCAATTTTATCTTGCTTGAAATATGCGTCACCTTTGGTTTCTTCAATTGCAGCTTTAAATGACTCAGGCAAAGTTACGGCTAAAGTAGCTAAGGCTTCAGTGTATTGCTCTAATTGGATTTGTACACGAGCTAATCGCACACTCGCAATAGCCTTGATGCCTTGATCTGTTGAACTTTCTATAGCCATAGTTAAATGTTTAGCTACTTCAGGCCAGTCTTTATGAGTAGACGCTGATTTTGCTAAAGCTAAAGCTGTTAACGAGGCATAGCTTGATTCTTTATTTTCAGTAATAAATTTATCACCACTTTCAGCAAAGGCAGTGCCATCTACGCCAGCACTTTCCATAATAGTTTGATACGCATCTGATGTAGCAATTTCATCTGCAAGCTGTGCATCTTGATAATAATTGAAACCAATAAAGCCAGCAAATCCTAGTACTAAACCAGCAATAACTGCAGTTCCATTTTCTTTCCAAAAACCTTTGATGGCTTCTACTTGTTGTTCTTCTGTTTGATAAACGTCCACTACTTCACCTTAAATTATGCTGTTTAATAAAGCTGGCACTTGCTCAAGCGACACCTTTTGTTGTTCTTGTTGTCCGCACATATATTTCACGGTTACACATTGTTCTGCAAGTTCATCTTCGCCGATAATAATTGCAATTTGTGCTCCGGATTTATCTGCCCGCTTCATTTGTTTTTTCATATTACCACCACCGCAGTGGTTTTGTATGCGAATTTCTTTAACTTGGTCACGCCATTGTTCACTAAGTTGCGCTGCTTGAATATCAACACCTTCACCTAGGCTTATTACATATGCATCAACTTGGGCACGAACATTATTAGATTTTTCAAGACCACTTAGCATTAATACTAAACGTTCAATGCCTAAAGCAAAGCCAAATGCAGGAGTTGCTTTACCACCTAATTGTTCAACTAAACCGTCGTAACGTCCACCAGCACAAATTGTTCCTTGTGCGCCTAAGCTGTCTGTTACCCATTCAAATACCGTACGATTATAATAATCTAAACCTCGCACTAAGCGATCATTGATCACATACTTTATACCCGCGGCATCTAAACGCTGACAAACACCAGCAAAATGCGTTTTAGACTCATCACCAAAATAATCACTTAATTTGGGAGCGCCAACTAAAGCAGCTTGTACATCTCTGTTTTTAGAGTCTAAAACCCTTAAAGGGTTAGTATGCATTCTACGTTTTGAATCTTCATCAAGTTGCTCTTCTTTTTCAGTTAAGAAAACCACCAACGCATCACGAAAATTAGCACGCTCTTCATTCGAACCTAATGAGTTTAGCTCTAGTGTGACAAACTCATTGATGCCAAGTTCCCGCCAAAGACGATAACTTGCCATAATAATTTCTGCATCTATATCAGGAGTCGCAATTCCAAAGGCTTCCAGACCAAATTGGTGAAACTGACGATAACGACCTTTTTGTGGTCTTTCATGTCTAAACACCGGTCCCATATACCATAAACGCTGTTCTTGGTTATAAAGTAAACCATGTTGATTACCTGCACGTACACAGCATGCAGTAACTTCAGGTCGCAAGGTTAAGCTATCGCCGTTACGATCATCAAAAGTATACATTTCTTTTTCTACAATATCGGTAACTTCGCCAATAGATCGCTTGAAAAGTGCCGTAGATTCAACAATCGGTGTTCGTAATTCAGCAAAACCATAGTTACTGGCTACACGACGCAATGCCGATTCAACCATTTGCCAAGTAGGAGTTTCAGAAGGTAAACAGTCGTTCATCCCTCTGACGGCTTGTAAAGTTTTACTCACGATGAAATTCTCTCTTTTGTTGATATAGCCGAACGGGAAAAGTTAAATGCAGCGCGCATTATAGGCAGTTTGAGGCAAAACGTAAATAGGCTTCGTTTTGCCATTTCTCTGCATCATTTAAAAAAAATAATATTAGTCTATTTCTTTAATCTCAATTTTATTGGCTACATCAAGTAACTTTGCTTTAGCACGAATTCTTTCTTCAAGTTCATCGACCAAGTTCTTATTGTCAAAGCGGTCTTTTTGACGAATTCCGTCTAAGTAATAGCCACTTTTTCGGCTGCTGCCTGTTAGCCCTAAGTCAGAAACAAGCGCTTCACCCGGACCATTCACGATACAGCCAATAATGGAAACATCCATGGGTGTTAAAATATCTTCGATACGTTGCTCAAGCGCATTAACCGTTGAGATAACATCAAATTCTTGACGTGAACAGCTTGGACAAGCAATTAAATTAATGCCTCGGCTACGTAATTTTAATGACTTTAAAATGTCAAAACCAACTTTAATTTCTTCTACAGGATCCGCTGCTAATGAAATACGTAAAGTATCACCAATACCTTCAGCTAATAATAAACCTAAACCTACTGATGATTTTACTGAACCCGAGCGCATTCCACCTGCTTCAGTAATCCCCAGATGAAGAGGGTTATCAATTTGTTTAGCTAATAAACGATAAGACTCGACGGCAAGGAATACATCAGAAGCTTTAACACTGACCTTAAATTGATTAAAATTAAGTCTATCGAGAATATCAACATGGCGCATCGCTGACTCAAGTAATGCTTCTGGTGTTGGTTCAGTGTACTTTTCTTGGATGTCTTTTTCTAATGAACCACCATTAACACCAATACGAATAGGAATATTCATATCACGGGCACATTCAACTACGCTTCGAACACGATCTTCTCTGCCAATATTTCCCGGGTTAATACGTAAGCAATCTGCTCCGTATTCTGCCACTTTTAAAGCGATACGATAATCAAAGTGAATATCAGTAACTAAGGGCACGTTTACTTGCTTTTTAATTTCACGGAAGGCTTCTGCAGCGTCCATAGTTGGTACACTAACACGAACAATATCAGCACCAACGGCTTCTAATGACTTGATCTGAGCAACAGTTGCCGCTACATCAGTGGTCAATGTATTGGTCATTGACTGGACAGTAATAGGAGCATCACCACCAACAGGTACATTACCTACCATTATTTGGCGAGATTTACGGCGGATAATCGGAGATTCTTTAAACATAATGGTTCACAATTTTTCTAGTGGATCACGCAAGCGTGATAAAACGTTATGGTTACAATATGCGACTAGTTAGTAATCGGTAAAGTAAATTTGGCAATATTACCCGCATTAAACTGGGCCATATCTATATTTTTATCTGCAAAGTTTATTGCAACTAACTCTGGTTTACCTAAAGTAACATTAAAAGGAGCCTGACCTGATATTTTCATAATATAACCAAGTTTTTTTACTCCCCAAGCAATACGTTCGCCAGTGGCATCTGAAATATTAACCCAACAATCTCCCGAAAATGTAAAAGTAACATTTGTTAAAGCGGGCTCTGCTGGGACTGTGTCGGTTAAAACCGGATCTTCAAGTTTAGCGGGAACAAGTTTACTACTATTTTCTGGCTTAATTTCAACAGGTTCTGTAACTTGGCCTTGTTCATTATTATCTGAAAGACTGCTATCTTCTTGCTCAGTAGCAGTGTCTCTATCAATAGTGCTCGCTGGCACTTCTATAACAGAAGCAGCTAGTTCATTTTGCTCCGTATCACCTGATATAACACCGCTTACTACAACTTCTTCGGCAGTTTTAACCAATTGAGTATCATCACTATTCATCGTGGTGTTTTGCATCCACCACACAGCACTTGCACCGATTAATACCGCTAAAATTAAATAGCTGCCCCACATAATACGGTTATTTTCGGCTATCTTTTCAGTGCCTTTAGAAAAACTTTGTAGTTCAGACGCTTGTGTTTTGGCAACATTTAGTTGTTCATAACTTGCCAAAATGTCTTCTTGGGAAACATTAACAAACTTGGCATAATTTCGTAAATAGCCGCGGTTAAACGTTTCAGGTAAAGTTGTATCAAATGTTTCATTTTCAATATCATTAACAAGCGTAATGCGAAAATTTAATTTCGCGGCTATGTCTTGTTGGGTAAGTCCCATAGCAGTTCTAGCTTCAGCAAGTATTTGCCCTGGTCCCATAACCTCCATATCTTCAGACAGCTCAGCACCCGCTGCTTCTGATAAATCTGCTACTTGTTCTTGTACAACTTCATTGGGACTTTCAACGCGCTTCATTTGTTTTCTCTTGTTCAATATTTTTTATGTTGCTTACGGAAATGCTTTCGTCAAGCTCGGGATCTGACACATAAAGTTTACTATTAAGCCTTAAGACATCTTTACGTGACATTTTGTTCCATTTCTCTAACGTTTTCATGTGAACATTATAGTGCAATGAAATAGAAAATAAGCTATCACCTGCACCAACAATGTGTATCAAAGCATTACGGTCACTTTTAATTTTTAATATCTCATTATTCTTATTAGGCTTTGGTTGTTGCGCATTTGCTTTTGTCACATTTTTACTATTAATGGACTTTTTATTTACTGGTGCTTTTTGTACGCTAGCCACTGATTTATTTCGAGAGTTTTTAGGCGATAAAACAACAACTCGTTTTTTCGATTGCACCTTATTAGAGCTCGAAAAAGAACGTTGATATTCTTTTGCTAAATCATCAGCTTCAATATAAGACAAGGCATTCAAAATATATTGCTTCGACTGATATGAATTTGGAAACAGTTTCACTAACATACTGGCATAGTTTTTAGCCACTTTACGATTGCCTTGTTTTTGAAAAACTTTATAAGCTAAAGTTAATGCTTCAGGGCTAAATCGACGAGTAGATTTTTCATAACGACGTAGGTAGTCTTGTGCCGTTTTGTACTCTGCAAATATATATTGTAAACGCACCATTTGTAGCAATGCAGAAGCGCTATTAGGGCTATGTTGTATTGACTTCTTAAAGTATTTATCAGCTTTAACGTACTTTTTGGCTTTTAATTGGCATAAAGCTAAATTTTCATAGCTTTTTGAAACCATTAAATAGGTGGGTATGGCAATTGCTTGTAAAGTATATTTTTCTGCCGCTTGGTATTGTTCGTTTCGACAAAGAAAAACACCATAGTTATTCAACGTATCAGCATCGTCTGAATCTATCGACAGGGCTTTTTCATATGACTGTGTGGCAAGTTCAGGCTCGCCAACAACATCATAGTAATGAGCAAATGCCGTGTAAACTTGTACCAATTTAGGTGAAAAGCGTTTTGCTTTTTCTAAGTTTAGTTTGGCTTGCGTGGTATTACCCATTTTCAAATAACCTAACCCCAATGATATGCGGGTCATGGCTATTTCATTATTGTTTGAATCACTTTGTATGACAGGTGTATCGCTGTCATTTTCATAACTTTGAGTTACACATCCAGAAAGTATAACGGGTAAAGCCATTGAAAATATAAAAAATAAACGTGGCATAAATTTAATCATAGAGAATAAAAGTCACTTATCTTAATGTTATGTTTACAGATTATACTTAATTGCTTTAGAGATAAAGCATCAAACAAGCTTTACTGAAATCTCTTGTTTGTTGCTATCATTCTTTTCAGAATTCATTGCTGTACGCTTTGTTCTGTCGATTACATCGCCTGCTAATTGTCCACAAGCTGCATCAATGTCGTCACCACGTGTACGACGAGTAATTACAGTTAAACCGTAAGACTGTAGTACTTTATCAAAACGATCAATACGAGAGTTACTTGATCGCTTATAAGGTGAGCCTGGGTACGGGTTAAATGGAATTAGGTTAATTTTACTTGGTAAGTCTTTCAAGGCAATTGCAAGTTCGTGTGCTTGATCAGTACTGTCGTTAACGTGATCTAACATTACATATTCAATAGTTGCTTGCTTATTCGCTTTAGAACCTTCGATATAACGCCCTGCCGCTGTTAAAAACTCTTCTAAAGGATACTTTTTATTTATCGGCACTAATTCATCACGAAGTTTATTATTTGGTGCATGTATAGAAATAGCCAATGCACAGTCAATTTTTTCTTTCAACATATCAAGTGCAGGAACAACACCTGATGTGCTTACTGTTACACGTCTTTTTGATAAGCCATAACCTAAATCGTTCAACATGGTATCAAGGGCTGGTATAAGGTTTTTCATGTTTAACAATGGCTCCCCCATGCCCATCATAACGATATTAGTAATAGGACGTTTTCCAGCAATACGTGTAGCACCAATATCATTAGCAACACGCCATACTTGACCAATAATTTCACTCATTGATAGGTTGCGGTTAAAGCCTTGCTGAGCTGTTGCACAAAAAGTACATTCTAGGGCACAGCCAACTTGTGAAGAAACACATAAAGTTGCACGATCGTTTTCTGGAATCCACACAGTTTCAACTTCTTGCCCGCCTTCAAGGCGTAAAGAGTACTTTATCGTACCGTCTGAAGATACTTGCTTTTCTGATATTTCAGGCGCTTTAATCTCAGTTAAACGCTGTAGTTTCTCACGTAACTTCTTATTCAAATTAGTCATTAATTCGAAGTCTGAATAACCAAAGTGATAAATCCATTTCATCATTTGATCAGCACGAAATGGTTTTTCGCCTAATGAAGCAAAGAACTCACGCATTGATTGGTGATCTAAGTTTAATAGGTTTATTTTCTTTTTTTCCGCAGGTACGGCAGGGCTTACCACTTCAGTCACTTCACTCATGATTTACTACTTCTCAAACAACAATATTACAGAAAACAAATTGTACAACTTTTATACAAAACAGACAATTTGCAGATCAATTTATAACAAACTTCATTATTCTCTTTTAGTTAGCAGCTAGCGTTAGCAAGTAAAGAACATTGAGGTTTACTATAAGCCTAAAAATAGCAAAAGGATTTTACTGGAAACAGTAAAACCCTTTCATATTTCAATTCTTACTTTTAACAAAGATAATGACGATAGTTCAAGAAGATAGTACGGAGCTTACGTTAGTAAGTGAGCACTTTCGCCGCTGAAATTTCGTTATTAACGAAGTTAAAATCAGATTAACGAGTGCGTGGGCAAATTTCGTCATCTGAAAAGAAGTAAGCAATTTCACGTGCAG
>Ga0209291_1003222_pt1 | contig 12317 bp, 11 predicted proteins | sample GOMGulsemesocosm_FD_184633 | JGI IMG/M metagenome (GOLD analysis project Ga0209291, IMG submission 184633) | Methane-oxidizing microbial communities from mesocosms in the Gulf of Mexico - GOM9B Gulf of Mexico (SPAdes) (version 2) | ecosystem: Environmental > Aquatic > Marine > Cold seeps... | reverse complement strand
AGGCAAACGAACTAACGATTCATATAATGGCTGCAATTGCCCAACATGAAGCAAAATTAATTTCAGTTCGAATTAAAGAAGCTTTAGCACAATCAAATAAAAAACTAGGGTCTCCTCAAAATTTGACGGATGAAGCAAGGTTGAGAGGGCTAAATACAATTCGTATAAATCATCAACGAAATGAAAACATTCTAAGAGCTTCAGCATTCTTGAGAAATATAGATCATTCTAAATTAACGTTAACTAAGATGGCAAACATTCTAAATGAAAACAAATTTATGACAGCACAAGGAAAACAGTATAGTGCATCTCAGGTTAGTAGAATTTTGAAAAGGTTAAACAAATAATGTGGTTCTTACTCTCTTCATGAAAGTCTGATCTAGGCTTCTTTCCTTCTTGGATAGAATTTATATGAAAATATAAGGGTATTGGTGATGAAATATATTCAAGTTTCAGATATATAAATCAAAGCAATATTATATGTCAAACAATCAAAAAACACAATTACATCGTAGTAAAACATATCCATACGATATTCAAATTTCAGATAAGGTTCATCAGTACTTTATGGAAACTTCAGAGGGTTGGTACAATTTAATTATCGATAAAGAAACTGATGATTTTGTATTAACAACACCAGAATATAAACAGTTAGAAGATTGTCTAACTGAGATCCATAAACGAAAGGACTTATATGATCAATATGGTGAGGACCATGACCTTTATGAATGGTTGTACATGGTACATGATGAGATAAAACGTAAGAGAAAAATTAATGGAGAAACCCGCGCTTGGTTCAAAATAGATGACCAAAAGTATTCAATGCGAGTAAATAAAAAGTCAGGAGAGGTGTTGTTAACAATGCCAAAACACACACGGATTTTCACAACGAAGAGTATGTATAGTGATTTCATTGATCTAGTGGCAATTCAAGATGGAAAACTGGATAGTGAAATTAGGAAGAGATTACAACATAAGGGATTCGATTTACAAAAACCGCCGTATATGGTTGGGTTGAGTTTAACACCAAAACAAAGAACAAGAAATGATAACAGGTAGAAATTTAGATTACTCAATATTTATCAGCACACATGTAGCTAAATCAACTAATAATGTAAACAAAGGGCATACGTATGATTTAAAAATCTACAAAGATGATCTACATTTTTCACTTGCTATTCCTCCTTGTGGTGTACTGATACAAGATGATTTTGAAGGAATGTATTCAAGGTCATCTTTGTACAATTTACTTGAAGACGGGGAGATTTTTAAGTGGCTAATAGAAGTACATGAAAAGATTAAAGCGGATCAAGTTACTTCAAGTTAGAGATACGTAGAGTTCCTAATTCGGTTTGTAGTATATAAACGCCTACTGGAATTGTAAAAGAACCAATATCTCCATTCATTATTAACCTTCCACTAAAGTCAAATAACCTCCAAGCTCCAAATTGAACATTTAATTGTCCATTGTTATATGAACATGAATCATGTTCCATAATATCATTTATACCTAAAGTATTTAGTATAAGGATACATTATCAACATTCTGTGGAAATTTCTTTTGTCTTAGAAATCTTTTTTCCAACAGAAAACTTACAATCAACAATTCAATAAAATTGGGAGTTTATGAAAAATATAGTTAGGGATTTATACATTATGGTCCCATGAAAGTATGCGTTCAGAATTCTCAGATTTGGTATTGTCAATATTTATGATGAATATTTGCCTATCAAATTAATCATTTTATCCAAATTCTTGGAAATGATTTTTTTTGTGAGATTGAATGTAATTTATTCGTCTGGTGCAAGTCCAGTTGAATGTTCAAAGTCTCGCTAAGTAGCATATCAAATTATTTTTTTAAAAAGATACGAAAGTGTCAATAACTATTGTGGGGTATTTTATCCTACAACTGTTATTTAATAAAACCAATTTATGGAGGTGCTTAATAATGTTTTTACTTTTCCTTATGTATTGATTCTTAAAAAGTTTCAGGTGTTCCAATGTAAGGTATTAACATTTTTTGTTGATAACAAAAAGTCACTATTTGTATGTTTTTTCATAATAGGTTATATGGCAAAGCGCCAAATTGCAAATTTCATAAAAATGAAAAAATGAAAAAAAGATTAAGTAGAGAAGAAGGGATGACGTCAATAACGTTCTCAGGATTTAAAATCACATTGATGGAGGGGGGATTTGATCCAACTATCATAAATGTGATTGAGGGATTTGAAAAGTCAGTTAAAGATAGAAGGGAGTGACACCTGTGACACAGGTGTTTTCCACACCTTCTATTAAAAAATAAGTAAAATAAATAATAATAATATAGTAGTAAAAAGTGTCACAGTGTCTCGGTATGTCTTGCTTAACAAGACTTTGGGATGTGACACATTTGTGACACATAAAATTGGTGTCCCATTTAATCAATTAAAAATAAAATTATGAAAACAACAACAACATTTAATCCATTAGGAAGTAAGGTGTCTTTATTTGACACAATAAAACATACTAGTAATGGTATTAGTAGAGAATTGAAATCTATTCTTCTAGGGATTAAAGATGGGGAATGGGAGAAGGAAATCAATCAGTTAAGAACAGTTGATCCAATCCATAGAGCTAACTTTAAAAAGAAACTATCAAACTTTACAGCAAGTGGCTTGTTCGAATCCAGAATAGATGATGCACTTACTCAGCACAGTAATATTCTGGTGCTGGATTTGGATAAATTACCAGATGTCAAGGCAACAAAAGAAAAGGTGATCAAAGATAAACATTCATTGTTTGCTTTTGAATCTTGCAGTGGAAATGGTTTAGCTATCGGCATTATTATTAATGGACATCACCACACAGAAAGTTTTAGGCAGTTAAAAAAATATTACAAAACAGAACTGAATCTAGAAGTTGATACATCATGTGGTAACGTGTCCAGAACTCGATTTGTAAGTTTTGATCCTGCATTGTATATTAATGAGAGAGCTGAGTCTTTTAATGCGGTAATTGATGCTGAAACAAAGAACAAAGTTTTAACCCCAATAGTAAAAAAAATAACATCTTCAGGAACAGATGAATCAAAGTACAAAAGTTGTGTAGCTATTATAAATAAAAATAAAAGTTATGTTGATGGTGAAAAACATCACTATTTATTTTCCCTAGTAGGTTTTTTAAATAAAGTTGGGGTAACAGAATCCTTTGCTTTAAATCAAGTTGTAAGTGATTTTGCGGGCGGTTCAAAAACTGATTCACATATTGAGAGTATTATTCGTCATTGTTATAGGCGAACAAGAGACTTTAATACCTATCCATTAAAAGAATTTATTGAAGTTCCTAAAGCAGATAATGATGAGGATTTGAAAGCAATTTACAGGTTTGTAAACAAGAACAATAAGGACGGTGAGAAATGGGAAGAAAAAGATGTTGTTTTTCAATCAGATAAATACCGAATTGATCCAGAGGTAGTGCGAAATATATTCAAATTCATTTATAATAATAATATTGATGAACATGGCATGAATAAGAAACCTATCATTCAGCAGGTTGAGCATCATTTGAATAAGCAGTATGATCTCCGTTTCAATGTTGTTACTTCTCAACCGGAGTACAAAAGAAAGAGAGATAAGCATTATAAACCTATGGATGAAGATAGTATTTACAGGAATTTGCGCCATGCCAATATCAAGTACCCCTTAAACCAATTAAGCAGTTTACTACGTTCCGATTTGTTAACTGAATATAATCCGTTTAAAGAATTTTTTGAGCAGCTACCCAAGTGGGATGGTGATACAGACCATATTGAAAATTTGTCTAATTATGTTGAGGCTACTAATCAAGATTTCTTTAATACGCAGTTCAAAAAAATGCTGGTTCGTTGTATCGCTTGCGCCGTTTATAATATTGTAAACCGTTTTGTATTCGTTTTTGTGTCTGAAAAACAAGAGCTAGGTAAGTCAACGTTTATTCGTTTACTTAATCCATTTGGAGAGAAATACTATACTGAAGCTCCTTTGAGAGAGAATAAAGACAGTGAATTTAGAGTGTCGGAGAATTTTATTTACAACTTAGAAGAGCTTAGTTCACTAAGAAATGTTGAAGTAAACAGTTTGAAGGCTATCATTAGTAAAGCTGCTGTAAAAGAAAGAAGGCCTTATGGCAAAATGGAAGTCGAGTCACCTAGAAGGTGTAACTTTTTTGGTTCAACCAACAAAGAAGAGTTTTTAACTGATAACGTAAACACCAGATGGTTGTGTTTTACTATTGAAGATATTAACTGGGAATACACTAAAAATATTGATATTAAACAAGTTTGGGCGCAAGCATTTACATTGTACAAAAGCGGTTTTAATTTTGAGTTAACTAGAGAAGAGAAGGAGGTAAGAGAAGGAGAAAATAAAGGTTTTGAAGTACGGTCAAATGAATCTGAATTAATAACGAAATACTTTAAGGTGGTTAATAAAGCTGTAAAGTATGCCGAGTTTATGAGCTCAGCTGATATTGGACTTTTTATTCAAAATCAAGAAGAAAGAACTTTACAGATGAATCGTTACGCTATCGGTAGAGCTATGAGTCAACTCGGGTTTATTGGTGATAAACAACGAATTAATGGTATTCAAATTAGAGGTTATTGGGTAGATATTGCGGCTAGAGGTAATACAGATGATGAATCACCTAAAGGTTTATTGATTGGTTTATAAAAAGAATATTAAAACTAGATTCAATGCAAGAAACCGTTAATAAAATGTTATGTAATTGTAGTTGTCAGTACTTGATAAACTTGCATCTTGCGTTAGTTGTGGTTGTTTCTAGTGTTAAACCTAAATTATTTTAATTAGGTGGCTCGCATTAAACCTATACAAGCAATGGATTACCTCTCTCTATCGAGGGATAGTTTTGATGTGTGGTGTAATGCAGTCAAAATAACCAGTTATAAATATGAGTTTAGTAGTAGGACTTATTTTACAAGCGGTGAATTTTATGCTCTAGCAGATAAGAACGAGATTAAGAAAATAATAGAAATACATGGTGAGAATTGGCATAGTTATTACTCAAAATATGCTGATGTTCTCCCCTTTATTACTGATAACCAACTAAAGGAACAAGAAGTACCTTCTACTCAGTACAAACCAAAATCTTCTGATGTAGCAAATTTTATAAATGGATTAAAAAATTAAAAAATGAGAAGTTTAGTGTTAAATGACATAGCAATATCTTTAGGGATTAGAGTCTATTGTAATTCTTGCGGAGCTTGGTTCGATCCACGTAAAGAACATCTGAAATCTAGAAAAAATACTTGTCACCATCCACCCTCAAAGCAAAAATATAAGTCAACAATTATCGAGCCCTCAAATGGTGGGAAAAGAAAGAGAAAGTCATTGATCCATTCCACTAGGAATTTGCAGGATGTAATTTTATTAGGGTTAGAATATAAAAGGCATGTAAAAGAAAAAGTGCTTAAGAAACCAAATAAACAAAAAACAGTTAAACCAAAACTCTTAATAGATTCTTTGGGAATGTATTTAGACTTTAAAAATGATGTTGGTATAGTTGATCACCTAAAGAAAAGATTAAGTAAAGGTGCATTGAGAGAATTTAAAAGTCATATTCTAAAATGGAAAACCTCTACAGATGCCATAGGCGAAAACTTTTGTAAGATAAAAGTAGATAATGTATCAGTAATGAATGTGTCAGCTGTGATTAATTTTTTGAGTGCTTATAGTAACTCTACACAGAAAAAAGCTTTTGGTTTTTACAATCAGTTCTATCGGTATCTAAACCAAAACGGATATAACATTGAATCTCCATTTAGAGGGATACAGGTTTCTGATGCTGTTGAACAAGAGCCAAGAGCGGTTACACTCAAAGAGTTTAACCAGCTAATTGGTGCGATTAAAAAAGGATCAAAAGCTGATAAAGTCAGAGGTCGATCAATATATTACTATTGGCTAGAAGAAGCGTTAACGTTTTCAGCCTTAACAGGAAGAAGGAGAGAAGAGTTTATGTCAGCGAAATTTTCCGATATTCATTTAATTAATGGAGAATTGTTTGGCGGGTATATTAAAATGTTAGATAGTAAGTATAGTCTCCAAAACAAACATAAGATTGGGTTTAAACCAAAATATACTAAGGCACCCATCTTTAAAGGTTTGCGTGATTTCTTAATGCAGCAAGGCTATGAAGAGTATAAAGACACAGAGAGATATATTGTTGCAGGGTGTGAAACAAAACAGCGAAATACACTAGCCGGTAATTTGACAAATGCATTTGCTTTTTATAGAAATCAATTAGGCATGGATAAAGAAATCCAAATGAAAGGATTGAGAAAACGGTACATTACTAGAATGCGAAATGTTTTTGGTGACAATGCTAACTTTTTTACCGGCCACTCATCAGGAAGAATAGACAAAAAATACTACTATGATGATAGTGATATTTTTAAGAAAATAATAAATTTTAAATTGTGGTGATGATAGAAAATTCAGTACTGTTACATTAATCATATTTCGATACTTTTTGAAAGGAATTTTAAATAAATAAAAAACATAATAAACTGATAATTATGTTAAATCGAATTTTGGACAATTCAAGTTTAAGTGAATATTTGCTCTTTTCAAATTAATATGACAGTACCGTCTTTTGACCCTTTATTGTATACATAACAAAAATCAGTTCACCCTACTCCAATTACTAATTTAAAATAGATATATTTGTATTGTACCCTATGAACTAAAGTACCACTTGTAAATACTACAAACGTTTACAAATGGAGTTACACTTAATTTCATTAGGAATACTAAAAAAGAATAAACAAAAGCATGATGCGTATATGTGTACCGGTACACATATACGGTTGTTAGCACCAATAAGAGATGAAATTAGAAAGACTTGAAAACTGGAAAGATGATGCAGGTTTAGACTGCTTATTATTTTTCGCACTTAGAATGCGAGAATTAGTCTTTGATTATACCCTTGACACATTCAAATACCCAGCATTAAACTCAACAGGTAGTTGTAAGGAAGCATTAAAGTTAATCAAACAGATAGAGTCAAAAAATATAACATCCAAATCTCTTGAGCCTGTAATCTCTGAATTACAATGGAAAATAAAAAAAGATATTGTAGTCAAGCATTTAGTTGGAGATGACATTAAATATTATTTAAATTTTGGAGATTTAAATAATCTTAAAGATATCAAGCTAAAATTAGAGTTATTATTCAATAAAATTAAACCTGAAAAATATTGTAGAGCCACAGAAATTCTTTTAAAAGAATTAATAATTGAAAATAAACAAAAAAACAAAATAAGTAATTTATGTTCAAATTATGTTTCCTCATTAATAAATTCAGGCTTTAGCCAAAGTTACTTATATTTAGCAACAAACATTCACTTTTTTTCTAAGAACAAAATAGAGAACAACCAAACATTAAAAACGTATTTTGAATTATTCGATAGAAATTTTGAATCTTACCAAGTAGTAATAAAATGTAGTGATTTATTAAAAGAGATTAAAGAATCTTCTTATGCATTTAATAGTCAAATAACAAATAAGTTACCTGACGATATAATGAAACTTGACTCAAAAAATTATTTAAAAAGCAAACGTAGAAATGAGCTTTTTTTTATTGCTAATAATGTTAAAGCTCTGGACCCTGTTACTGCGAAATTGGAAGCCGAAAGACGAATTAATAAACTTTCAAAGTTATTTGTTTTTTATCATCATAAACAACACCCAACTTGGGAATCAAAATCACTTGTAATTAATGAAAGCTCCAAAAATGTTTTTCTGTTGGACGAGAAGGTTTCTCCTATGTCTAAAGGGCGTGATTTAAAACCAAAAAAGGCAGCAATTAAACTTAACAATCTTATAAAAGGACTTAGTCTCCATAGTGAATCTTTCGCTAAATATGATAGAGCAATTGATTTGCACGGTTTGTCAATCGAAAATAAGTATATTGAAAATCAACTGCTACAAAATTGGATAGCTTTTGAAACGTTATTAGTTGGCTATTCTTCCAAATCAAAAATAGAACAAGTTTTAGATCATCTGATACCATTCTTAAAGCATGAGTATTTATTACGTACTATAGATGAATTTTCAAGAGATTTAATGAGATTTGATAGGGCTTTTTTTAGTTCTGAAATTAAGAAAATATCAATTGGTGACAATGTTAAAGAGAAAATTGTAGCACTAATAACTTTAGACAATTATAAAGTTAATCGAATTAACATCTATAAACATCTCGATAAATCACCATTACTTAAATGGAGACTCTCAAAGTTTCATACTTTTTTTGGTACTCCTAAAGCTATAAAAGAATTTGTAGATGTACATGAATTAAAAATTAGATGGCAAATAAAAAGAATGTATAGAACAAGGAATTTGATTGTTCATGCTGGTATTATTCCAGACTATACTGAAACACTTGTAGAAAACTCACATACATATCTAGATTTATTATTATCTACAATTAACGATTTATCCATTAATGGCAACATAATTTACTCAATTGAACAAGCCATTGAGGAACTATCAATTAGAGTTCGTAAACATGACAGATATTTGAAAGAGTTAGAAGATAAAACTATAGACGAAAACAACTATAAAAAACTAATTTTCGGTTATTAAAAAAGGTGCTAACAAATTCTATATTTAATACGGAGTTTAACACATAATTGAAAGTTCAGTATTCCATAGAGAATCCTCCAAAACTTAAATTTGGTATTTAAAACAAGAATAATTTAAAAACAAAATATTAACTTTAGGCTATGTGCGTAATTGAGGGTTTTGCTCTTTTAAAAACCCGCACTAAACATAGGTAAACGTTAGCAAGAATATCTTAATCACTACAACTAAATGCATACTAATAAGGAAGTCATATTTAATTTTTTTCCAATTCTAAAAAATGACATAATTCGAAAAATTGGATATACAACCCATGATATTTCAGGAACTGATGAAGAAAAAATATCTTTTTTAAAGTCAAAAATTGATTCTGACATGTCTAAAATAACTTACATAAGTATACCTAAAAGCTTTAAAGTTAGCAAACCTGGGGTATCTGAAATGATTGGGATCTCTCTTTCACAATACAATAACTTAGTTCTCAATAATACTATAGCAGTTCTCTTTGAACCAGCTTTTGATATGTTTGATTCTTCAGAAACTCCTTTATTTATAGCTACTGTCATAAAAAATGGGCAGATTAAAATTACAGAATCAGTAAAAGCAGAAATTGATTATGGAGCTCCTTTCGTTAAAGGTATCAAAGAAGAAATACCTGAATATTATTTAAAAGAATACGTTGTAGACGGCTTCCTTGAAATAGAACGACTGATGGATGATGACCTTTTTCAAGCTACTAAGTTGTTATTAGAAAATAAGAACTATGTTTCTGTTGTCAAACTAATAGTATCTGCAATTGATACTATGTCGTTCTTAGAATTTGGAGATATCAATGGTAACTTTAAACAATGGGTAGAAAAATATTTTGATTTAGTTAAAGTAGGTATTTCTAGCTCAGAACTTTGGGAGTATAGAAACGCTATTCTTCATATGACAAATTCAGAATCAAGAAAAGTAATTAAAAAAGAAATTAAAGCGCTTAGATTTTACATTAGCGATAAAGAGCTTCCTATGCTCAATAAGGATGGAGAATTTAACTACTTTAATATAACAACTCTTATTGAAGAGTTAAACCTTGCAATAAATAAATGGGGTAAAGATTTAAATGCAAATCAGAATAAATTCAAAAATTTTATTGAGAGGTATGATACAATAATATCAGATTCTAGGTATGGTAAGATAGAGTTCCATGGTTAAAACAGTTGCTAACAAAGTATATCAAACATAGCTATTTTGTCATAAACTGAAAATTCACTTTTACCTGCAAGTATGCCAAATTTTTAAATTTGGCTTTTGAAAAGAAAAATTAAAAACAAAACAGAAAAATTCGGCTTTGTGATGAACCAAATGTAGTACTTTTAAGACGCTACGTTTCATACACGAAACGTTGGCTACAATTCAAAATGGAAAAAAGAAAGCAACTTTTATGCTTAATTGTATTAAGGGATGAAATAGAATATTTTCATCATTCATTAAGTATTGAAAAGGACGATTTAATCAAATATCGGTTAATAAAGCAAAATCTTATTTCATTAAATACTTTTTTAGAAACTATTAAGAGTTTAAGTGAATACTTAAGAGAAAATGTACAATTAAAAGATAAAACAAGAAGTATAAGAAAAAGAGGTGGGTTAATAAATCATATGAGAAATAAGATTGGTGGTCACCTTGATGAAAACCTATTATATAGAGCTGCTCAATGGACTCCAATTATATTCAGTAAGATGTTTAGTCAAAATAAATCCCTTCAAGTTGGTTTAGCTTATAAAACTATTATTGAAGCTTCAATCAATTCCTATATTGACCTGTCTGATAATGAGATTCAAAAAGAATTTGGAACAGAAATAGATCTTACATACCCTCCAAACGCAACACTTTTTTTTAATTATTTGAGTGACTTAAATATGGATTCAATAAATTGGATTACAAGTGTTATAGGAATAATAGAGGAAGATTTTGAATATTTTGATTATAGTCAAATGAAGCTACAATCAAAAATTGCCGGCAGTACTGATTTTAATTTAAAAAATAAGTTTACAATCCCCAAATATGAACCATCAGAAGATAGTGAATTAGTAAAATTCACAGAAAAAATATTTCAAGAAACTGACCAAGTCAAAAAAGCTGAAGGTCTCAAGGAATTAATTAGAATAATGGAAGAAAAGATCGAGACTGTAAAATCAAAAAAATCTAAATAACAAAGAGTAGATCATTATAATTAAATATAGATGACAAACGAATTATATAAAAAAATAAAAGATTTCATTAAGGCTAGAGCTCTTTCAATTAAAATTGATGAGAATAAAAATTCTGAACAAATAACTTTTCCAATTAGCAATTATTTTGATTACAACCCAATTATAGATAATCCAAAATATTATTGTATTTCAACGAATACTTTTAAAAGTATTATACTGGATAACAATATTTTATCAGAAATAGCAACTAAAGATTCTACATTTTTTGAAACAGGAAATGCAAAGGATGTTTTAAAAGGTCTCTTAGAATATAATGAAACTTATCAATCGTTCTGGGGTAATGATATTAATAAACTTGAATGTTTTTTAGCAAAAAATGCATTTTCTTATGTAGTAAAAGTGGATAACAATGAAATAAATAATGAAGTTTTAAGACTTGATTTATTTAGAGAAGTAAAAAATAATGAAAAATCATTTGATTTTGTGGGAGGTTTATTCCACAGCTTCAAACACTTTTCTGTTGGAGGAGTCAATTTAACAACTGGAACTGAATTGTCTGAATTATACCACACATTACGTATAGTCGACTATTCATTGAAAGCTTTTTTTGAATCAGCTCGTGAAGTGAATAAAAATGGTTTTATATCTCAAGTGTCATATAATGAAAAATATTACTTACGTTTTGTATTTTATCATAACCAGAACACAAATACCTATTACATAAATACAATAATAAAGAAAGAAAAAAAGTAGCTAACACTAATTATAATTAATGCGGTTTCATCTATAAATTGAAAGTAAAGTGCTTTTATCAGAGTCCGCCAAATCTTTTGATTTGGCTATTAAGTAGAAAAAGATAATAACAAAATAAAAAGTTTTGGCTATGTGCGTTATCGAAAGTTTCATTACTTTTAATCCACACTAACCATAATTCAAACGTTATAATCTATATTTATAATTTAGTAAAGAGTATATCGAAAGTGAGAATTTGAAGACGCCTCATGACTTTTGTGTCATGGACGAATTTAAGGAGCTTAAAGAAAGTGAATTTATAAACATTATATGTGAAGGTTTCGGGTTTGCCAGGGTGCACCTAAAGATCAATATGTGCTATGTTTGGTTCCATAGAACTGAGGAGCCATATTCGTGTAGTGAGTTTTCGGTGTCATAAAGAGTTTTATTATAATTTTTATACGTAATTGTTCTGGAAGAATTGGCAAGCAGCATTACTATGATGATCGCTAGATATTTTAAACATTAAACAGTTTTAAAGTTGTGGTGATGATTGAAAAGTCCACTCCGTATTTTATAATAGTCCACTTTTTGTTTTTGTGTTATAAAACAAAAAAGCCTTGAAGATAGTATCTTCAAGGCTTTTAGTGTGTGGTGATGGACGGGTTTGAACCGCCGACACATGGATTTTCAGTCCATTGCTCTACCAACTGAGCTACATCACCTACTGCGTTTGTGGGTGCAAAGATATACATGATTTTGTAGATAACAAATA
>Ga0209291_1003220_pt1 | contig 12325 bp, 9 predicted proteins | sample GOMGulsemesocosm_FD_184633 | JGI IMG/M metagenome (GOLD analysis project Ga0209291, IMG submission 184633) | Methane-oxidizing microbial communities from mesocosms in the Gulf of Mexico - GOM9B Gulf of Mexico (SPAdes) (version 2) | ecosystem: Environmental > Aquatic > Marine > Cold seeps | place... | reverse complement strand
TAATTTAGCAGGTGGAGTAATAGCCGTTCCAGATGTTGATGTATCATCAAACGGAACAGGAAGTATTCGTCCAGGACGTTATATTCCTGTAGCACAAGGGTTTTTTGTACAAGGAAGTCCATCAGGTGGGACAATAGAGTTTAATAATGGCCAACGTGCTTATAAACGTGAGTCAGTTCTAGCAGATGACTCTGTGTTTACAAGAGCAACTACTGAAACCGCATCAAGTGAAACTACTACATCAGATATACAGCGTATGTATTTTAAATTCACCACTCCAGAAGGGCCACAACGAGAGTTGTTATTAGCTGTAAAGGAAGGTTTGGCTGATGGAATGAATTATGGTTATGATGCTAGATTACTTAATGGTCAAGTCACAGATTGTTCCTGGTTGTTAAAAACTGATATAGATGAAAAATTAGTAATTCAAGGAATTGGTGCTATTTATGACGATTTAGAAGTGCCCTTGCATATAACAGTAGGAGCTAATGGATTGTGCAAGTTTGAGGCAGCTTCATTATCGGATATTGACCCGTCATTAGAAGTGTATTTTCTCGATAAAGAGTTAAATACTACTACTCGTTTGGAAGAAGCTATTCCAGTAGCCTTTGAATTAGCCTCTGGAACCTATACAGAACGTTTTAGTATTGTGTTTAAAGCAGCTGAAATATTAGCTATAGATGATGTTGAAAATACCTCAAATGATGTGTCAGTATTTTATAATATTAATACACATATGATTACCATTAGCAGTCCAACTACATTTTCAGCTAAAAACATAAGCTTGTATAATGTATTAGGGCAACAAGTTGTAACGGTAGCTAAGAACTACAACAATGTAAAAGAAGTTATGATACCTGTAAATGTAAGTGCTGGAACATATTTAATAGTGTTTGATTATAATAACGGAACACAAATAACCAAGAAGTTAATACTTAAATAAAATTTGATATGTTGACAATGAGTTATGTATGTGTTGGGTTAAGTGTTGTTTTGTTATTTGTGATTATTAAGGTAATCATGCATAAAGAAAAAAAGAGAGTACAACGTTATTATGGTGTAATAAAGAAAAGCAAAGTGTAACTTTTTCATACTTTAATCGGGTTTAAAGTATATTATTTGGGTGAAAGAAAAGGCCAGCTGGGTAGCTGGCCTTTTTATATTAAATATATATTATAGATTAAAAATTATATACTGCATTGTCTGCTCAATTGTTGGGTTTGTAGTTTCGCCAATATGATTATGAAAAGTAGTATAATATATATTCCCTGAAGAACCATTACAATCACCAATTGTATCACCATGTGCAAGATGTGCCTCTAAGGCATTAACGTTAATAGTAATAGAATGTGCGTTATCAGGGTTCCCTGGAGGAATATGACAAATAGTAACTTTATTTCCATTGTCACTATACCATATGCTATCATCATTATTATTATCAATGTTATTTGTTTTAATCATTAATGGATTAGTGTTTTCATCTTCAACGAGTACTTCCCAAAAATTTGTATCAATATAGTTTAGTTGCATCCAGCTAAGTAAATCGTATTCAATATCAATTGTATCTGTACCTGTAAAAGAAATCAGATCATTATTTAAAATGGTATTGTTTGTAAGAGTTTCTGCCGCACCACTTCTAATTCCACAAACCATTTCATCTGCGATAAATCCTCCAGTACGTTCAGTAGTACAATCTTGTACAGAATTATCGTCCCCTACTAGTAGTCTTAAAGCCCAATCAGAAGCATATAAACTATTTCCGTTAATGACAAAATTATTTAAATTATTATAAAAAGCATCGGTTAATATTATAGATGAGTCAGTACCACAATTTAAAAATAAAGCATTGATGTTGTTTAAATTATTATTTGAGATGTCATCCAATGTAAGTTCAATAGTTGGATAACCTAAGTTATTTATTATTGTTTGAATTTCGTCAAAAACACCAGTTACAAAAGCTAAGTTAGAACAACTATTTAAAACAAAATTTGTATTTCTTAAATCTAAAGTTTCTCCTTCGATTACATTAATATCCATAGAAGAGTTGAATAATTTTCCATTACCAGTTTGAATATTTAATTTTCCATTACCAGAAGGAACACTTATCTCAAAAAAACCTAATTGATTGGTGTAAGTATCATAAATGGCTCCGTTGTTATCATAATAAACATAGGTGTTAGGAATACTTGTGCCAGAAGGGGAAGTTACTTTTCCATAAACTTTTTCAAGGGCTACATCTTGATAAACTATGTCGGTTTCATTTTCTTGGCAAGAGAATAATAATATGCTAATAAAAGCGAAAGTGAGTAATTTTTTCATTTATAAGTATGTTTAATTAGACTTTAATTGTTAGTGTTTAATATTTTTTAGCATTTTCAATATAGAATAATTAATCATTGATAATTAGGTAGTTAGTTTTTTTTCGTTGAAACGATTATTTTTCTGGTAAAATACATTTGTTAAAATATTAATTTAAAAAGACACAGGTTAAGTATTTGATTCAAGACTTTTTCGAGTAAAGATTACTACTTATCGGGTTTTGTTCCATTAATATTGTTTTTTGTCTTGCTTTTAAAACAGTATTTCAGGTTAATAAGTTATGTATTGTATTCGCTGAAGTTTTTTTATTACATGTTGATTATTAGAGATACAGAAAAAGAGAAAAGACCTTAGTATGATGTTATAATAAATAATTTTAAACCTTAATTAAAGAGTATAGCTATTATACCAATTAAAATCCAAAATGCACAATTAAATAGTTTCTTTTAAATCTATTTATCGCTTAAAAATATAACAATAAAAGGCTATGCTTATATTTTTAAACTCAACTAAATCTAAAATAATTCAATTTACGTATGAGCACCTTGAAATTTAATTGGGGTTATTATTTCTTTATAAAAGGTTGTTTTTATCTTTTAAATAAAGCTTTTTATCGATTTTCTGTCTAAAATCTACTAAACAGGTAGGGTAATTTTGTAGTTGAATCGTTTTAGAGGTATACAAAGTAAATAAGGTCTTTGCCGGCAATAGATTATTCCTTTATAATAATTAACTTAAATTAAAAAAAGTCAAAAAAGAGGTGCTAAACTTCTAATTTTTTGAATGCTTTTTGATTATAAACTGTAATCTTATGAAAAAAATTATCTACACACTTTTAATAGCTGCTTTAATGGCCTCTTGTGAAGAAGTTACTACAAATGATATTATTTGTTCAATTAGTGACTTAGAAGTTGCTATTGGTGATTGTAATACAGACGGAACCTATACGCTTACTTTAAATTTTAACCATCACAATGCTGGTAATGATTTCTTTGATGTGTACATTAGGGATAATGTGTCTTTAGGTTATTTTCAATTATCAGATTTACCACTAACTATTGAACATTTTGAACACAGCGAATTTGATTTAGATTTTATTCAAGTTTGTATTAATGATTCGCCTAATTGCTGTGCTACGATAGAGTTTGAAGCACCAAACTGTGAAGAGGAGGAAGAAACAAATGATTGTCACATTTCTGATTTAGAAGTTGAAGTTGTTGATTGTAATACAGATGGAACTTATATGCTTACTTTAAATTTCAACCATGACAATGCAAATAATAACTTCTTTGATGTGTACATTAGGGATAATGTGTCTTTAGGTTATTTTCAATTATCAGATTTGCCAATTACTATAGATAATTTTGAAATGAGTGGGTATGATTACGATTATATTCAGGTATGTATAAATGATAATGCAAACTGTTGTTCAGTAATAGAGTTTGAAGCACCAAATTGTGAAGAGGAAGAAGAAACAAATGATTGTCACATTTCTGATTTAGAAGTTGAAATTGGTGATTGTAATGTAAATGGAACCTATACGCTTACTTTAAACTTTAACCATGATAATACAAATAATGATTTCTTTGATATGTACATTAGGGATAATATATCGTTAGGTTATTTTCAATTATCAGATTTGCCAATTACTATAAATAATTTTGAAATGAGTGGGTATGATTACGATTATATTCAGGTATGTATAAATGACAATCCAAATTGTTGTTCAGGCATAGAGTTTATTTCCCCAAATTGTGATGAGTAACTTATTATTAATTTAGAGTAGAACTCTACTCATAGTTAAACCATCACGAATTGGTAATAACACTGTTTCTATTCTAGAATCTTCATTGAGGAGTTTATTATATGCTAATAAAATTCGTGTAGACTCATCCTTTTCTTGTAAAGGCTTTAATACCTTACCACTCCATAATACATTGTCAGATAAAATAACTCCACCAGGATTCATTTTATCAATAATGATGTTGAAGTAGTTTACATAATTAGGTTTATCAGCGTCAATAAATACTAAATCAAATTTAATGTTTAGAGCAGGTATGATATCAATTGCGCTTCCTAAATGTTGGTGTATCTGATTTCCATAACCTGATTTGTCAAAATATTTTCGTTGAAAGTCAACCAACTCTTCATTGATATCAATAGTATGTAGTTGTCCATTTTCATGCATTCCTTCAGCTAAACTTAATGCAGAATACCCAGTATAAGTACCTATTTCTAATATAGATTTAGGATTCACTAATTTAGAAATCATACTCAATATTCTTCCTTGATAATGTCCACTCAACATTCTAGGTTGTAATATTTTTTGATAGGTTTCACGAGTTAGTTGTTGTAATAACTCAGGCTCTTTTTGTGAATGAGCTACAACGTAGTCGTCTAATTCTTGAGGGATGAAATGCATTTTAGATTTTAATAAATTGAAGTAAACATTTAATGCGAATATACAAACTCTCTTAGTTATTATACCAAATTGTATTTCTATATGGTCATTTTACTATATTTTAATTTGTTGTTTTATCAAGCTTAAAAATTATCCATAGTAGAGGCTATACTTTATTTTTAAAGAAATGAATCTAATCAAGTAGCGCTATGTTGATTATTTTTAGTGTTAATTGGATTTAGTAGTGTTTTATTAGCTGTAAAGAAATATTTATTTTTTTATATAAAAAACAATTAAATTGGTTGGTTTTAGGTTTTATTTTTGAGAATCTTTTAAATTAATTAACTATGCATGCATAGTTAATTAATTAATAATTATATATTTACGTTCAAATTAAATAAATGTTTGTTTTTTTTTATGAAAAAAAATAAGCTAATAAAATATATAATATGAAACGAAATTATTCAGGTTTATGGCAATTAATATTTATTTTTTTATTGTTTTTCTCATGTTCTGATGACATAGATTATAATAGTAGTTCTTCTACTTCTCAAGAAGAGGTTTTGTCCCCTTCAGAAATTAATAATAAAATAAATAGTATAATAGAAAGCGGGGAACAGTTTACTTGGAAAACTCAAGGAGCACATTTTATATGGAGTGCTACAACCCATGGAAATCAAATTTTATCTATTGGATATGGAGCAGATAATCAAGTTGAAAAAACAAATGCCTCAGAGTTTTTGAAAAATAATTTATTAGCCATTATCGCAGTATCTGAAAATAAAAAACTTGAAGAATTTGTTATTTACGATGATGAAAACCTTAATTTTTTGGATGTTAAAATTAGTAAATTAGCAACAGTAAAGTTGCTATTAGAAGAGGAGGTACGTTATATAGAACCCAGTGGATATAGATATTTTGAATATGAACAAACTCAAAACAAAACTTCAGAATCTTCAGGATGTGGATTTGATTCAGAAGTTTTAAACCCAGCAGATTATACTACTATAACTCCAAATGCAAAAGCATCGTGGAATTTTTACAAGCATAATATTCCAAGTGCTTGGAATTACAGCACAGGTGCTGGTATTGGTATTGGTGTTATAGATACAGGTTTAACTCCAAACAACCTTTTAATGAATTCAGGTTTTGATGATGGGTATTCTTCAGGTCGTTATGTGAAAAAATATGGGACTTATGTAGATTCTTGGTGGCCTTGGTCCACTTCAACAGATGGGGCAGATGATAAATGTGGACACGGAACTAGTATGACAGCAACAGCAACAGCTCCCAGAAATGATATAGGAATGCCGGTAGGTGTAGCATATAATGCTAATCTAATTTCATATCGCGCTACTTCAAATGTGTTATTAGATGGGTACCATGAACAAAAAGGGGTAGCAAATGCATTAAAAGCTTTGGCTGATAGAAGTGATGTACAAATTATATCAATGTCTATAGGCCATATATTTTCAATAGGAAAAATTTCAGATGCGATACACTATGCATATAATAGGCAAAAGATGATTTTTGCAGCTGGAGGAACGTCAACAAGTTTTACAAATTGGTACGGAGTTATTTTTCCAGCATGGATGAATGAAACAGTAGCAGTTACGGGGCTTACTGACGCTAATTATTATAAAGAATGTGATGTATGTCATAAGGGGAGTGAGATAGACTTTACCGTTATAATGCAACGCGATACTGATAACAGTAGAAAATCTGTTGTACAAAGTTATTATGATGGGCAAACTGATTACTCTGGTGGTTCTTCAGTAGCTACAGCGACAACTGCTGGTATTGCAGCGTTAGTTTGGGCAAGACATCCAAATTGGACAAGAGAGCAAGTATTGAATAAACTAAAACAATCTGCTGCGTTTTATCCAAATAAAAATGCTGACTATGGTTATGGAAATATTGATGCCATGCTAGCGGTTCAATAAAGTATTATGACAATGTCAACTGGTATTAGCTTAGGGATAGTATTATAAAAAAAGACCTCACAAATATATCATAAGTGTGAGGTCATTTCCTATTAAAATATTTTAATTAATATCAATCATTAGCCTCTTTATAATAGGGGATATTAATAAAGCAATAATACCAACAATTATAGATATTATTCCAAAGCTTGCGTAAATTGATACATATGAAAATAATTGTTGTAATGCCTCAGTTCCATTTGATACAATTTCGTTGTTCAAACCAGTAATTATTTCAATAACTTTAGCGAAGCTACCTTTAGTGAAAATAGCCCCCCCATCTTTACTAGCGGTTAGTATTGCAATTTTTCCAGCAAAAAAATGACCGTAAAAATTAGCTGATAACCAAACACCCATTATGAATGCTAAATATTTTACTGGGGATAATTCAGTCATTTTAGATAATCCAATTGGAGATAAAAATAATTCACCAACAGTTAGTACAAAATATCCCGCTACTAAATAGCACATTGAGGTTCTTGCAAAGGCATCTGCATCTGAAGCAGAAATAGCAAAAATAACAAAGCCTAGTCCGAGCAATATCATTCCTACACCTAATTTAAATGGCGAATTTGGATTTTTTCCTTTTTTAGCCAAATAAGTCCATAATATTGAAAATGGTATTGCCAATAGCATGATAAATCCTGCATTAATACTATTGGTTCCTGCAGCATTCATACCAACAAGGTTCACATTTCTATCAGCAAATAAAGTTAGTGAACTTCCTGCTTGCTCAAAAATAGCTGAAAATAACACATACAATACCGTGAAATACATAGCAACAAACAATCTCTTTTTTTCAGTAATACTTACTGTTTTAAATATGTAAATAATATAGCCAATGATGAATACTGAAACTAGCCAAACTAAATAGTGTTCAAACTGATTAAATTTAATTACTAAAGCAAATAAAGGAACTGAAAGAATAGCACCAAGTATTATTTTATGTTCGTTAGTAATTCCTTTCTTTGAAGATAATGTAGCTCCCCCTTTTCCGTTAAAAGCATCTTTTTTAAGTCCTTTTTTGAAAACCAATAATCCAACAAGCATCCCGATTCCTGCTAAAACAAATCCATAATGCCAGCCATATAACTCTGCTACCCATGCACATAGTAGCGGGGCAATGGCAGCACCTACGTTAATTCCTAAGTAGAATATGGTAAATCCTGCATCTCTTTTTTCATTATTATCATGGTATAATTCGCCAACTAAAGATGAAATATTTGGTTTAAAAAAACCATTGCCTACAATGATCAAGCCTAATGAACCATAAAAGAATATTGGTTGTTCAAAAGTTAGGAAAAAGTGACCCAAAGCCATGAGAATACCACCAATTGTAATAGCTTTTGAAAAGCCTAAAGTTTTATCAGCCAATATGCCACCAATAAGCGGAGTAACATATACTAAAGAGGAATAAGCAGCATATACACCAAATGCCATAGTATCTTCAAAAAGTAGCTGTTTGGTCATATATAATACCAATAAGGCTCGCATACCGTAAAAGGAAAAGCGTTCCCATAGTTCAGCAAAAAATAAATAGAATAAACCTTTAGGGTGACCAAAAATGACATCAGGCTTTGATGAAGTAATAGTGTTCATTATTTTTTAGATTTAAAGTTGAAAGCAAAACTCTAGTTTGCAGTATCTAAAAGGAAATGATATACTTTTTTATTCTAAAAAATAATAGTTTGTGAGTTTTTGTAATTGTAGAAACAATTAATTACAAATGTTTTTATAAGTTTGGTTATCAGTGCTTTTGTTGAATTCCTCTAGTAGAACAGTATCTATAGTAATATTGTTAGGAAGCATACGCAATCGGTAGTTCCCCTCTCCGATAAAGGTGAGTAAATCGCGCCTTTCCAAGAGATTATGATCATCTAGTGCTAAAATTATATTAATATTGTCTATGATTCTTGTGAGATAGGTTTGACTTTTTATTTCACCTCCAGAACCCACTAAAATACTTTGTGAATTGCCTTCTCCATACTTTCTCCTAATTGCAAATTTTAATAAATTTTTATACTGAGTAGTTTTAGATTTAAAATCAATGGTTTGATTAATAATGCCTTTAGTAGGGATGCTAATAGTAACTAAACCCCAATCAAGAAACTTAAGATTCATCTCATTAGGTTTTGGCATACTAGCTAAACGAATAACCCATGTTGTTGCCAGTACTAAGCAAATATAAATCAAGGAAGTTTTTGCAATTATTTTAATAAAATTGTTGCTGAATTCGTTTCCAAAATGAATGAATACATCTGATATTTGTGATACAAATACCAAAAGTATTACAGCTATTGAAAAATAAGCAATGATTTTTAAACCTCTATACATAAATGTTTTGAAAAAGGATACGGCTAATAACCAGCATAAAAAAGCAGATAGTATTACATCTGGAATACCACTAATTTTTATTCCGTTACTAATGTTATTAGCCCCTAAATAGCTTGATAAACCAAATGTTAATAATGAAGTAACAATAATAATGTTTATAATTATTTTAATGTTCTTGATGTTGTTGTAAATAAATTTAGGGGCGTAATAGAAGTAAAATAACGCTAATAATAAAAATAGGTTATTTATAATAGAAAGTAAATTTATACCCAGTTGGAAGCCAATCTCTTTTTGTAAACTTAATGAGTTTCCAAAATAGGTCCAACACCCTGAAGCAACCCAAACGATCATCGCAAAGCTTAAATACAGTAATCCTTTATCTACTCTTTTTTTAGTTTGATTTTCTTCCAATAAGCTACTAAATCTCTGTCTGATGTTATGCCAAATGGCAATTAGGAGTATTGCTCCAATAGCTGAAATAAATATATGTGATAAGTTGTAAAAAGAAGTAACGTCAGACATAACGAGTTTAAAAAATTATACCCCATAAATATATAAAATTTATGAGGTATGGTATGCTTTAATTGTGTTATAATCAGAGTAGAAATTAATTATTAGATAAAATCTTTTTTACTAAATTTTCTTTTGCTTTTTCATCTTCTCCAAATAACCAATTTAATACGTTGTGTTCCCAAATATCATCATATTCTCTTTCATTTAAAAGATTACGTTCCTTTGCCAAATCTAAAATTTTCCCAGGATAAGAGGATTGCGCATCACTTTCCATTTCTCCTAAAGGATAAGGGTCGTCTAACCCCATAATAACTTGTTTGGTTCCTTGTCGTTCAAAAGTAAGTTTTAACGAATCAGTATCGTGAACAAGTGTATCAAAATAAATATTTTCATGACCAACAGCTTTTCTAGGATGTGTTTTTCCTTTAAATAAATCAGGCCTTCCATCAAATCCTTGAATTCTTCGTCCTAAATTCATTTGTGCTAATTGACCACCGTGTGCAAAACAAGTTCTGATATTCGGATAGCGTTCTTGCATTCCATTTAAGGTATAAAAATGATAAGCATCACCACATTGTGCTAACATCCAAACTAGATGAAAACGCCACGCTGTATTAGCAAGTTTAATCATTTTATCACCGTCATATGGATGTACTTCAATGGCTAATTTATACTTGTTAGCCAGTTCAAAAATAGGATCATTTTCTTCATCGAAAATACAACGCCATTGTCCAATAGAATCCATATAGTGTGTTGGCAAACACAATACTTTCATGCCTAATTCTTCCACACAACGCTCAATTTCCCATAAAGCCCCGTTAATAAAACCTGGATGTACAACAAAACCACAAGTAAACTTACTAGGATTATCACGTTGTACCTTTGCGTTAAAGTCGTTTTGAAAACGTAACGCATGTTTCATTTCCTCTAAGCGTAATCCATTTCCATATAGTTGAGAAAGGTTCAAAACAACTGCATGATCAATATTGTTTTTATTCATCCACTCTAACTTCTCATTTAAGAAAAAACTAGAATCAGTTACAGGACGTTTCCATCCTTTCTGCAACATATATTTACGTTCATCATCTACCCAAAAAATTTCTTTCTCCTTCATAAAAGCAGGGATTTCTTCAGGGTAAGGAAGTAAATGTGAATGACCGTTTATACGAAGTTTTCTTTTCATTTTGATTAATTTAAAGTTGGTGTCAACTTGACTTTATTAGTGTTATGAAGTAGAGGCGTTTAAAGATACTTAATTTACATTTAAAACAGTTGTAGATCAATAATTTACAATCTTAAATACGTTATAAACTTTTTGTCCTTCCTCCATCAACAGGAACATTAATCCCGTTAATGTATGCTGCTGCCTCTGAAGCTAAAAAAGCGACAGCATTGGCAATTTCTTCAGGTTTAGCAAAACGATTTGCAGGAACTTGTGCTTTCATTGCAGCAGAAACTTCTTCAAATGATTTTCCGGTTTTTGTAGCTTTATTATTGATAATTTCATTTAAACGTTCAGTACCAGTAGCGCCTGGTAATACATTATTTACTGTAATTCCAAATCCACCTAATTCACCGGCTAGGGTTTTAGACCAGTTGGCAACAGCCCCACGTATAGTATTTGATACCCCAAGTCCAGCTAAAGGTTGTTTTACAGAAGTAGAAATAATATTAATAATTCTACCAAATCCGGCTTTTTTCATTCCAGGAACTACTACTTGTGCTAATACATGGTTACATTTTAAATGTTGTGTAAATGCAGTATCAAATTGATCTAAAGTAGCTCCAAATACTGGTCCACCTGCGGGTCCACCAGTATTATTAATTAAAATGTGAAATTCTTGATTGACACTAGTAATCTTAGTTCCTAAATCAATTGGGTTTTGAAAATCAGCAATGATGTAATTATGTGATTGATTTTTAGTTGTATCTAATTCAGTTAAAACAGCTTTTAGCTTGTCCTCATTTCTTGCTACTAAAGTTATATTAGCGCCCATTGCTGCCAATTGCTTTGCAGATGCTTTTCCTATTCCTTGTGTACTTCCGCAAACTAATGCGTTTCTATTTGTTAAATCTAAATTCATTACAAAACTTTATTTTGCCATTCCCTTGAATAAGAGAATTTGTATTGTTAATTATTCCTTTTTAATATAAACACTTCGATTTGCTCAGTGTGACATTTTAATTATATTTTATACATATATTCTTAGGCTCAGTAAAAAAACGTAAGGCTTCTAAACCACCTTCTCTTCCTACGCCTGAATCTTTCGTTCCTCCAAAAGGAGTTCTTAAATCACGCATTAACCATGTGTTTACCCAAACAATACCTGCTTCTAAATTTTTTGCTAAATGCATTGTTCTGTTTAAGTTATTGGTCCACACTGTACTTGATAATCCGTACCGAACACCATTGGCTAATGCCAATGCTTCTTCATCAGTATCAAAAGGCATTAAGGTAACTACAGGCCCGAATATTTCTTCTTGAGTTAATCGGCAAATTGGATTACTAATTTCTATAACAGTTGGTGCTAGGTAATATCCATTTTCAAATCCTTTAACAGTTACATAATTACCACCAGCTATTACAGATCCTCCTTCTTGTTCCGCGATATCAATATAAGATTTTACTTTCTCTAAATGAGGTTTTGAAACAAGTGCCCCAATATTAGTATTAGCTTCTGATGGGTGCCCTACTTTTAAAGCTTTTACTCTAGTAACAAAATCATTTTTAAATTTATCATAAATGCTGCGCTCTACATAAATACGCGATCCACAT
>Ga0209291_1003218_pt1 | contig 12328 bp, 17 predicted proteins | sample GOMGulsemesocosm_FD_184633 | JGI IMG/M metagenome (GOLD analysis project Ga0209291, IMG submission 184633) | Methane-oxidizing microbial communities from mesocosms in the Gulf of Mexico - GOM9B Gulf of Mexico (SPAdes) (version 2) | ecosystem: Environmental > Aquatic > Marine > Cold seeps... | reverse complement strand
AATGTTAAACCAATATCCTCTTTTAATTGTACTTGATTAATTCCTTTTAAAGTATATTCAATAGGGTCTTCTACAGTAACAATATTTGTTTTTATGTTATTTAGAAGCTTTAAAGTAGCATATAAAGTTGTTGTTTTCCCAGATCCTGTAGGACCACTAATCAACACTATACCATTGGTGTTTTTTACTCCTTCTAAATAAATTTCTTTCTCTTCTGGTTGAAAACCTAATTGATCTAAATCAATACTAGACGCATCTTTACCCAAAATACGCATTACTATTTTTTCGCCATGTAAGGTTGGTAGTATCGATACACGAATATCAAAATCGTCGTAATTTATTCTACCATCTTGCGGTAATCTTTTTTCAGTAATATCAAGATTAGCTTTTATTTTAATCTTGTTTACCAACTCCAAATAGTTGTCTTTTTCTATACGGTATTTTTCTATCAGCAAACCATCAATACGCAAGCGTACTCTAGCTTCTTCTTCATACACCTCAAAATGGATATCACTACTTCCTATTGCTTTAGCTTCAAAAATTAATTTTTCTAAAAAATCTTCGTTATTCAAATTTACACTAGCTTCTTCAGTTTTATAATCGTTTTTTCGATAATAGACTGCTAATGCTTTCTCTAGTACTGCATCTGCTACTGGAATTAATTGTACCACCTCCCCTAACAACATTTCTAGTTCATCACTGATATCTTCCTCAAGAGATTCAGGACTATAAAAAGAAATTCCATTTTCCGTCTGTTCACATGGAACCACTTTATAGTGCTGCGCTACCTCAGCATTTATTAACTGCTGTAGTCCTACAGAAATTTGTATGTCAGTTACAGTATTCAAATGATGTTATGGGTATAAAACAATTCTTTATCTATCAAAAAATCAACAATAAATAATAATATTAAGTAAATTGACAAGTACCCAGCTAAAGGGACATGTGCTTCTTTATTTTTAGTGAATAATAAATGGCAAGCTATTGTAAATAACATTCCTGTACTAAAAAACAAAATATATGTAGTTGAGAAAAATAACGGAATAATTGCTACAAAAAATACAATATCACCTAAACCAATAGTACTATCAATTGGATTACTGATTTTTTTAGATTTTACAGCTGTATAAAGAAATAACCCTAACATAACCAGTCCTAAAAAAACTATTGTAAACAGTAATTCTGAAATAGGATGTTCTAAAATAAAAAAACGTGCCATTGCCCCTACTAACAAAAATATTGGCAATACAACATGAATTGCTCTATATTTCAAATCTTGAAAAATCACAGCACTCAGTGTACAAAGAAGTATAATATTAATAGCTAAGAGCACAACTTAATCTTTAACTGTTTCAACCAATATTTTGCGATGATCTATTTCCCAAGTATTAAAATTACCATCGTCATCAAAATCCTTTACGGAAACCGCTCTCGCTTTAAATGAATTTACTGAAGCATCAATAATTTCTATTTTATAAACAGCTTGTCCACCCTGTTCTATTGTTTCATCTGGCTCAAAACCTAATTCCTCAAAAGAAGAAGAATATTTTGAAAAACGGTAGTTATAACTCTTCTGAAGGCCATATATGTGATTCAACATTTTTTGCGCCTCAATACTCCTAGCCTGAGCAACTACAGAAGTTTGATTTGGCAGTACCATCATTAATAAAATACCTATAATTGCCAATACAATTAATATTTCTGTTAATGAATACGCCTTTAAATACTGTTTCTGTTGCTCTTTATTCTTCATTAGTTTTCTTCTTTGTTATAAATAACACATCACTATGTTATTTATATTTGTTTTTCTTATCCTTAAAATTTAAAAAAAATAATTATTTTAAGGGAGGCTCGCAAAAATATCATTTTTTTCCATTGCTAACCGATTGCTAACCAATTATTTTACTTAAATCAAACATTGGTGAATACATCGCTATCATAATTACACCTACAATCACACCAATAATCATAATAATAAGTGGCTCAAGCACAACACCAATCATTTTTGTCTGATGCTCTATCTCTTCGTTATACTGCTCTGTAAGCTTCTCAAACATTTCATTCAGCCTATTAATTTGTTCTGCAACTTTAACCATGGACACTAATTTATGGTCGTATACTGTGTGTTTTGATAAACTTTCTCCTAAAGCGGAACCTTTCATAATATCAGATTTTACTTGTATCAAACTTGATTCAATAGGGTAAAAATTAATCATTTTTTGTGTTAACTCTAAGGATACAACCAAAGGTGTTTTTGCAGATAGTAACAAACTCAATGACTGACAAAACCTAGAGATGAATATTTTTCGGATTAATCCTCCGAAAAACGGTAGTTTTAAAATTATTTTTGATGTAAAATTTCTGTAGTTTTCTTTTTTCTTATTCAGCATATGAAACCCCACAATAGAAAATACTATTAAAGCGAACACACCTGATATAGTAGAAAAATTTTGAGATAAGGAAACAACCTTTTGAGTTAAGGGTGGTAAGTCAGCTCCAAACTGTTTGAACACTGATGAAAACATAGGTACTACATTATTCATCATAAAATATAAGACTCCAAAAGTTACTGTCAATACAAATACAGGATAGGTAAATACTGATACAAGTTGTCTACGCATCTTTATTTTTCTGTCAAAATATTTTTGCAATTCTATTAATACCTTATCTAACTTTCTGGTTTCTTCTCCAATTTTAACACTGTAATACTCATAGGCAGAAAACTGATTACTTTGTTGCATCGCTTCATGTAATGACTTCCCTTGTATTACTTGCTCTTTTATGCTCGTTATTAACTCTTGATCTTTTTTGTTTTTATACTGACTTATAAGAATTTCTAAGGCTTGCTTAAAATCAATTCCTGATTGAATTAAAATAGCCAATTCTTTATAAAAACGTTCTTTCTTTTTATCAGAGAACTTTATAGAGAAACTAATTTCCTTGTTTAAAAAATTAGTCGTTTCCTTTTTAGCCTTCTCAGACTTACCTTGTTGTTTATATGTAGATAAATCAATTCCCATTTTCAAAAAATGTTTTATTTATAGTATCTGACACACCATAATCTTTAAAATAAACCGCCTCTATTTGCTCTCCAAATAAATCGTAGGTAATTTGAATACGTTTAATATTATTACCTAAAAGCAAATCCTCCTTAACAAAATTAAATTCCGGAACCTTTACCATAAAGGTATCTATACTACCTGATGAAGTCCGTATTAATCTATTAGCATTTTTTTCATACCGTATGCTATCGCTATTACTTAACAAGTATATTGCTTCATTAGCGGTAAGTAATTTAGTAGAATTATGTACATCTCTTGCAAAAAGAGTATGCAACTGATTGTAATTGTTCACTAGTTCTGTTTCATCACTATACACATATAACTGCTTACTCAACATAGCATATAGCGAGTACACCATAGCAATAATGATACTCATTAATGCCAGACTAATAACTACCTCTAAAATGGTAAATGCTTTTATATGGTTAGTTCGTTTCTTCAATTGTCTTTACTTTTACTAAAAAATGTTGTGTCTCTGTTTTTGTCTTGGTTTTTAATTCAAAATCAACTTGATTTATTCCAGGACTATATGCTGTTACTTGTTTTGTGACTGAATAAGATTCAAAACCATATATCTCATCATCAAATAATTGTTCTTCTATAGTTTTCAAATGCAATAGTGCAATTTTTTGTTTGGCTTTATAATACGCTAGTTCATAATCAGACTGTAATAATTTTACATAAACTAATGTAGCCATAGAAATACATATGGAAATTATAGCTATAGCCATAACTGATTCTATTAAAGAACTCGCCTGTAATTTACAATTCCTTAATGAGTTCATAATTAGTTTTTTCATTTGAAAATAATGGGAGCCCTATAAAGTTATCAGGCAATTCCAATCTATTTATTTCACCATCAACAATATAATTTTCATAAATAGATGAAGCTGTTTTTAAATAAAACCGATCTGTATATATTGTACCTATGACTTTTCCTTTTAATTGTGTTTTCCCATAACAATACACATCCCCTATAACTGTGGCTTCTTTTTCTATAGTAACCATTCTATTTAATGAACTTTGGTAGCTATTACCAGTAAGTACAATACCACCTGCTAATTTACTTTCCACTTCTAACAAAACTTCTATTTTACCTTCTGAATCATGATCAATATAAATACTTGATGGATATTGCAATTGTGCGCCTCTTCTTAGAGAAACTACCTTCTTTGCAAATACTTGTACTACACCTTTAAAATTATCATCAAAAACTACTGATGGTGCTTTAATTAAAATATCATTTAAAACAGCAGTGTTTTTTATACAAACTGAATCTTTTGACTGAAGTATAATATTTCCTGATAACGAAATATTATTAATATCATGAATTCCATCAGCATACACCACAATGGTAGGTTTATAAAAACTATTGTACAGTGATTTTCCAGCTAACTCTTCTAATAAAACTTCAATAATTTTTTGATTATCTGTAACGTCATCATACTGTTGCAGCGCAGGTAATCGTTTCCCGGAAACTCCTATAACTCCATGTACCAATTTAGTTCCTGTAAAACTCTGATTGTTTATATACGCAGGTTTCACTCCATATTTAGATAGTTGAACATCCCCTTGAATTTTTGTAGCTCCACCAATATTCAACGGCTTATCTAAGTCAGAGAGGTATAAAGCAATTTTTTCTTTTTTTGATGTACCTCCAATTAAGGCTGATTTATACAAGGTATCTCTTCTAAAAAATGTTTTTGTTTTTACTAAATTATAAAAACCCCATTTTGATATTGTATATGATGTTTTAAATCGTTCATCAGCAAACTGAACTTCTCCTTCAGCTCCATGCTCAACTCTTTTATTTAGTACTTGCAAAAAATTAGAAGCACTTGCACGAACCAATTCCTCCTCTAAAAAATATTGCTGTTTTAATCGATATTGATAATTAAAGATTATGATTAAGCTCCCACACAATAAAGATACTATCATGCAAACAAATATAGCATAGAGTAAAGAACTAGCTTTTAGCATTTTTGGCTGTAGGTTTTTTCTTAAATAAACGTTTTAAAAAGGGTGACTTCTTTGAATTCTCATTGGGTGCGTTTTTTATTTTTTTCATCTTCCCTTTTTTCTTTGTCTCCTTATTTTTTTTCTTAAAAACTCGAGTAAAGATCCCTTTCTTTTTAACTACGTTGGTGTCTTTTACTTTTTTTACAAAAACAACACCATTTTTATAACGAGTAGTGTCTTTTTTAACGTAATCAATCCATTTACCTATTCTTTCCCCTTTTAAATACTTTCCTTTCAACAATAACGCTCCAGAATCATTATGCAAAAAATATTTCCCTGACAGCTCCCCTTTTTTCCAATTATTAATTGCTTTAAGACTTCCGTTTTTATACCAACTTTTCCATTCACCTTTTTTCAAACCGTAAGAGAAGTTTCCTTTCTCCGCTAATTCATTTGTTATATAATGCCTTACATATATACCTTGAAGTAAATCTCCACTATAATCTCCTTTTGATTGGTGTATTTCATTTGATTTGTACCAAAAATACGTACTATTTAAAGATGGTTTTACATTTTTCAACACAACAACACAATCTTCTTTATAGGTTTTAGTTTGAATTTTCTTTTTTTGAAGTAAATCAGAGTTAGGTTTACAGGAAAAGAATAATAGCACCGAAAATAATAGTAGAAATCTCATTAATAGTATTTTATAGCCTGCGAAAATACATCATTTATTTATTATTTACTTTAAAAGAGTAAAAACCATTTATAAGAAAACTAGAAAATAAAAGAAGGTTATAATAATCTAAATTTTAGTAAAACATCAGAAAAGGAAACATTCTATCACAATTTAAAACAAACGCATTCGTTTCACTATAATGTAATAACATGTAAACTAACCATTTATGACCTACTTATTTTATAAACAAACACTTGATAAATTAAAAATTGATTTATTTGAACTGAACATGATGACTAACGATGCTATTGAAAATAATGAACTAGCCGTTGAAATTTGTTTAGATGCCATTAATAATATCAAAAAACATTTTAAAGCAAACCCTATTAAAAACAAAGAAGATGAAATTAAATTCTTCAAGACTATAAAACCTCAATTTTTATCAAAGTTAATTTTTCATATTAAAATCTATAATATGGAATCATTACTACCTCATGAATGTAAAAAATCTCGTGAGAAAGCATATAATATTGAGTTCAAAAAGATTAAAAAATATGCCAATCAAAACCAACATTTCTACAGGTACTTTAGAACCAATAGTACACATTTAGATCATAAATATTTTTTAAGAGGAAATCAAGATTTAAAATTGAATCTCAAAAGCAATGCTTTTGAATCTGACCCTGAATTCTCTACTAGTCATGATTTTATCTTATCCAAGATAATTGCAAATAGAATGTTCCAAAAATATTTAGAAGATAAACTAGCCATATTAAACGAATATCATTCACCTCAGCTGATTCTAAGTAAACCTATAATTAATTGGACTTCAAGCAAAGTAGCGCTCATAGAACTTATCTATGCATTACATACTACAAATTCCTTCAATCATGGTAAATCAGACATTAAAGAAATCGCTAAACTAATTGAGCAAACTTTTAATATTGATTTAGGTGATTACTATCGTGCTTTCTTAGAAATACGTATGAGAAAAACAGGTAGAACAAAATACTTAGATACTCTAAAAGAACAACTTATCAAACGCATGAATCAAGCTGATGAAAATTAAGAATAATGTCAAATAGTTTCCTCTCCCTTGGGGAGAGGATTAAGGTGAGGGGTTTATTTCTCCCAAGTTAAACCTCAACTTGGATAGTTCAAATAAAAAAGAATTTCTTTCTTACCTACTCCGTCCTCATAAAACAAGCCATAAAACACACCACAAGTTGCGTTTAAAATTAAAAGCTGTCTGAGTCCGACTGCAGGAGGAGGAGTTCTTTTAATTTAGCAACGAGGATGTTATTTTTATGAGCGCAGGATTATGAAGACTAGATTTTTTTGTTTCTTTTTTTAGCAATGAAAAAAAGAAAAGAATGTAGCTCTTTCATAAATCATTTTACTGATTTTAGTAAATCTCTTTAGGTAAAACCACACAAATAACAATTCAACTCATTTTACCCAAGTTCCCACAACTTGGGTAATTTAAATTTTTCTTTAAAGTTCATTTTTTCAACCACCTTTTTACTACCTCTCCAAGGAAAACAAGTTCCAAATACCATCAAATCAATCCAAATAAAATAAAGAAAAAAAAACACCCAAGTTGAGTACAACTTGTGAATAAACTCGAATAATCTACTGCAACTTTGTCAAACAATAATCAAAATGCTATAAATAAATAGCAACTAATCACATTAACCAAAAACCACAAAACAATGGCAGCAAACATCATTACCACAGAGGACTTAATGGACTTTAAATCAGACCTACTAGCAAACATTAAAGTAATAGTAAGTACGCAATCCGGAATGAAAATTAAAAAATGGATGAAATCTAAAGAAGTAAGAGAGCTACTAAGTGTCTCAGCTGGCACACTACAAACCCTAAGAATCAATGGTACATTACCCTACAGTAAAATCGGAGGGGTTGTTTACTATGATTATAGTGAAATTGTAAAAGTCTTTGAAGAACATAAAATCCACAACAAGTATTAATTAGTAAGTCTCCTCCCCTTTTGGAGAGGGTAATTCAAAGTAATTATTGAAACTTTAAAAAAAACACCTGTTAATCAATTTGGCACACTAAAATTACCGCCACTAGGATGTGGCAGGCGAGTGTCAAATATTTGAAGAGGTCGTAAAAAGAAATGCTGTTTGAACGGAGTGAGTTCATTTCTTTTAGACTTCAAAAATTAATTTGACCGTCGAACACCCAAGGCTTGACTTTTTTGTTTCGTTTTTGTGTCAAGACAAAAATGAAAAGAAAACTATGCAAGAAATAAATTACATCAAACACTTAAAAGAGGTTTTTATTCAATTCTCGATGGATAACAGGTTAAATCCAACTCATATAAGCCTATACATAGCATTGTTTCAGATATGGAATAAAAATCGGTTTCCGGTAGAATTCTATGTCATTCGTGATGAGGTAATGAGCTTTTCTAAAATAGGTTCAAAAACAACTTATCATAGATGTATTCGAGATTTAAGCAATTGGTGTTACCTATTATATTCCCCGTCTTACAACCCATATAAAGGCAGTAAAATTAAGATGCACAAATTTGGGACTGGCTCTGGACAGGTAGTGGACTTAAGCCGTCCCATAAATGGACAAGCACTGGTATTTAATACAAACATATATAAACAAAAAGAAAACATATATAAACTTGACCAGCCCAAAAATGAAATTGAAGTAATTGATTTTTTTAAAAAAGAAAATTGGCCAATACTAGAAGCTAAAAAATTTTACAATCATTATTTGGGAATTGGATGGAGAGTTGGCGGAAAAACAAAAATTGTCAACTGGCATGCTACTGCAAATAATTGGATGTTAAAAGCTAGTGAGTTAAAAACACAGAAAGCACATGGCCATAATCAAGACAACCTAAAAGTCGTAAAAGATAAAAATTACAATGAACCCCTTTAGCTCCCTCGAAAGAGGGAATCTCAAAATGTAGAATTGTGTTTTTTTTTAAGTAACCACCCTAGAATATGCAGTCGAATGTCAATGATTAAAAAAAAGTATAAAGTAAATTTTGAGTCTTTTAAAGAACTAGCTGTAAATCAAATGGAATTGCGTTTCGATGCAATCGAAAAAGAGCATGTAATGCGGATTTAGCAGCGATTTTGCCTTAGCAAAAAGTTCCTAAAAAAATCTTGATTTTTTGTTTCGTTTTGCATCAAGGCAAAATGAAAAGAACATTTTAAAAAACTATTATGAACCAACCATCACCACATATAATAACCGAAGGAGCAATTCAATACCAATTAGGGGAACTTAAAGAGGATCAATTAATTTACGACTTCTCCAAAATGTTAATCTACTTAAACGCAAAAGGAAAGTTACTCTTCGGAAAGAGATTCAAAATATATGAAGAAGATAAAAATATTCTTTTTATGCTCTGCGCTTATTTCATCAAGGATGAAGTAAATTGCAAAAGGTTAAACATCGACCTCAACAAAGGAATTCTATTATCAGGCCCAGTAGGTTGTGGCAAAACCAGTTTAATGAAACTATTTCGTCACTTAGTACCACATTTCAAACCTTATGAAGTAATCCCAACTAGGAATATCGCTTTTGGCTTCAATAACATTGGGTTTAAAACAATTGAGGAATTCGGAAATAATGGCTTTTTTTGTTTTGACGATTTAGGAGTCGAACCTATAGGCAGACACTTCGGTAAAGATTGTAATGTCCTTGGTGAAATATTATTATCACGTTATGATTTACTCACAAACAACAATATAAAAACTCATGCAACAACAAACCTCAACGCGCAAGAACTAGAAGAACGCTATGGTAATCGTGTTCGTTCACGAATGAGACAAATGTTTAACTTGATAAGTTTTAGTTCGATTAGTACAGATAAAAGGGGCTAAGAACACATAAGTACCTATCAAAAATGATAGCTATTAATATAACGGTGTACGATAAACAAACTTGAATAGTTTTAGTTTTTTATTTCAAATAAACCACAACATTTAGCTATGAATAGTTCAGCACAGAAAATCCGCGGATTTTCGTTTCGGCACAAGCATGAGCTTTTAGATTTTTTTTTTTGGAGAGAGGTATCACTTTAATACTTATATGTTATAATAGTTTTTTTATCTATAGTGTGATACACATTTTGTACATCATCATAGTTGTATGTATCCTTTTGTTTGTAGGTCTTTGTTATTAGTGTAAGTTTTATTTGGTTCACTATTGGTTCATTAATGAATATTTCCTAAACTAAAAAGACACTCGGAAGAATGTCTTTTTATATAGTTAAATAATAAGATCTAATCTCTTTTGATATATCCTATTCTTTTACTTGATGATGTATTAATGTTTGAATTTAAACCAGAGCCCTCTCTAAATGGAGTTGTTCTGACATTTACATTTCTAACTGCAGAACTTTTATCTACTCTAATTCCAACTCGTGTACTTGCTGATTTTATCATGGCTTATCCCTTTAGTTAATGATAGATTAATAATTGCATTATACTTGCCGAAAGCTAAATATAGTAAATCTGCTATTGAAAACAAAAATTCTTTGTTCGAATTGATGGCTAACCCACCTTTAAAGTTGTCTACAGACAAAAATCCTAGTATTTCTCGTTGATTTTCGCCAGAAACAACAGATATGGGTACTACAATTGTACTTGTATAATATTCATTCCAATTAGTGTTTGGATTTATGTAATTATGCTCTTTATATAGAGTATCTAGATCGTCGTGAGCAAAATATGTATTAGTTACATCTGGATTCATAATAAGGTTAAAAGCGGTATTAGAGCTAGCAAGACAATATTTACTAACACCTGATGAGCTCCTTTTTTTGAAATTAACATTATCTCTATAATATGTTTTTAACATATCACAAGGAGCGCCTTCATAATTATTAAAATTCAGTAGCTTGATAGTGATAGAGCAATTATCGTCAGTTATCTGGCTAAAATATGATTGTAAGTTTGTAGTGATGTTTATTAAAAAATATTCAAACCTATCTATAGCATTAATAAGTTCCTCTGGCAAAACATCAGCTTCATCTTTGTCTAAAATATCTTGAAAACACAAATCTATATTCCTTAGATAATGTGTTGATATATGAGAACATTCAGATAATTGATTAATTATTATCTCTTGTTTTTGAAATTCATTTTTATAAAAATTATAATCAGATGGTATTGCATCTCTTTCTTTCATTCTCCTAGTGAATGTAAATGTGCTAATTAATAAAATGGTAAGAATACCAATTATCTACCAAACTAAAGATGTTATTATAAAATTGAATTGCTTGTTTTCAACTTTTAAATCTGAAAAAGTATTATACATTAAAGCAATTGTTAATACTAAAGCTACAAAAGATGAAATACTACCAATATTAGACCAAAAATCAGGAGGAGAAAACAGCTTAATATATACAGGTTTTTTTATTTTATTCTTATATTTTTTTTCTAGAAAATAATTTATCAAGAATATGGATCCAACAATAGACAAAAGACACAATATAGTCAGCAATACGTAATTTACTTGCATAAGTTTTTTTAGGGTTTAATTTTTTATTCTTTCATCCACTTCTCTCATGTCGATAAAAGTAAGCAATTCAATTATTTTTCCAGCAAGTTTTTCTTCTGCTTTTTTACTTGTCATTGGATTACTTGTTACAGTAACGCTCTTGGTTTCTTTGGCAAACATATTTTCATTCCCAAGAACATAATATGCTTCCCATTTATCATTCTCGATTACAGGAACTATATTAGTAGATATTAATCCAAGTTTATAGAAGAAGTTATCGATGAACTGAATAAAACTAGCTTTATTACTTTCTTGAAACTTCTCATTAACATATTTCTTAAACTCGGTATCGTTTTGTTTGAAGTACTCTATTAGTGTTTTGTTGTAGGCTATCATTTATACTGTTTATTAGGCTAGTTAGTATTTGATTTTGCTTTTTCATATGATTTATATGATAAAAAAACAAAAGCTATAGATCCAATAAAAGTAAATCCAAAAAACAACCAGTTTAGAACAGGAATAGCTTTATTAGTATTTGCAATACTTAAAATATTACCGCCAATAGTTGCTGTAACAGCAAGACAAACTTCAAATGCTACCCTATAATGATTACTTATGTTTAAAAAGTCTTCTCTAATTAAATTTATTGTTATATTCTCTGGGGCTTTAATATCTGTATTTACTGTGAATCTAGCCATTTTTAGTCTCCTTCCCTAAATAAAAAGAATACGTCATCTCTTTATATTTTGTCTCTTGTAAATTTTTTATTCTATAGAATAGTAATAATTCTCTACCATTAAGTTGTCCAACTTTCCAGTCCTCAGTGTTATGATGACCAAATACGCTATTAAAATTTTTAAGATTTAAGCCTAAGGTTGATCCATCATTAGATTTATAAACTATCTCAGTCTTCCCTTTATCGTTAATAAAATTAAATATAAACGTAATTGAATTATTACCTGGGTCTGATAAAGTCATTGATGTTGGTTTGTTTTCATTAACTATAACTGTGCCGCTATAGTATAAATCTAAATCCCCATTTTTTATTGTAATTTTTTCGTTCATTTTTTTTTCATTTTAAATTAAACACCGCACAGACAAATATTATGGCTATTCTACTGCACAGTGTCTT
>Ga0209291_1003207_pt1 | contig 12373 bp, 9 predicted proteins | sample GOMGulsemesocosm_FD_184633 | JGI IMG/M metagenome (GOLD analysis project Ga0209291, IMG submission 184633) | Methane-oxidizing microbial communities from mesocosms in the Gulf of Mexico - GOM9B Gulf of Mexico (SPAdes) (version 2) | ecosystem: Environmental > Aquatic > Marine > Cold seeps | place... | reverse complement strand
CAATCGCAAAGATTTTTTGCACGTCATCGCCTGTTACAACACCTGGTTTTACAACATCAAAGATCTTAGACATAATATTAGCCTTATTGTTTACATATTTAAGTACTGAATTATTCAGCACAAATTTAAAAATATTTTTGCCGCTACAGTTAATCTATAGTAATAGCCGAAGCAGCAAACAACGATTCGTTATTAGCGATTAACAGCTAATTACGCGTTTTTCGCACGTTCTTCTAACATAGCCACTGCTGGTAGTACTTTACCTTCGACAAACTCAAGGAACGCGCCGCCACCAGTAGAGATATAAGAGATACCATCAGCTAGGTCGAATTGATCGATAGCTGCCAGTGTGTCACCGCCACCAGCGATAGAGAATGCGTTGCTTTCTGCAATCGCACGACCGATAATTTCAGTACCTTTTGCGAAGTTAGCAAATTCAAATACGCCAACTGGGCCATTCCAGATAATTGTTTTCGCCGATTTGATCATCTCAGCAAGTTGATTTGCAGAATCAGGTCCTAGATCGAAGATCATATCGTCATCACCGACTTCTGATGCTTGTTTCAATGTTGCTTCAGCCGTTTCAGAGAACTCGCTAGCAACTAATACGTCAGTTGCTACTGGAATCTCACATTTCGCCATTAATGATTTTGCTGTATCAATTAGGTCATGCTCACACAGTGATTTACCTACGTTGTGACCTTGCGCTGCGATGAATGTATTCGCAATACCGCCACCAACAACAAGCTGATCAGCAATTGTTGATAGTGAATCAAGTACAGTTAATTTAGTTGATACTTTAGAACCACCAACAATAGCGAGGAATGGACGTGCTGGCTTGTCCATTGCTTTACCGAGTGCTTCAAGTTCTGCAGAAAGTAGCGGACCAGAACAAGCGATTGGTGCAAACATGCCAACACCGTGTGTTGAAGCTTGTGCACGGTGAGCAGTACCAAATGCGTCCATTACGAATACGTCACATAGATTTGCGTATGCTTTTGATAATGCGTCTTCGTTTTTCTTTTCACCTTTGTTAAAGCGAACGTTTTCTAATACAACTAATTCACCTGCGTTTAGTTCTAAACCGTCTAGGTAATCACGTGCTAGTACAACGTTATTTTCTAATGCTTCTTTAAGGTAGTTTACAACAGGCTCTAATGAGAACTCTTGAGAGAATTCACCTTCCGTTGGACGACCAAGGTGTGATGTAACCATCACTTTTGCGCCTGCTGCTAGTGCGAGTTTGATTGTTGGTAGTGATGCACGGATACGCGCGTCAGATGTTACTTTGCCATTTTTAACTGGTACGTTTAAATCTGCACGAATTAATACACGTTGACCTTCAAGATCAAGATCTGTCATTTTAATAATATTCATCGTTCAATCCTTAAAGCTATCAATTTTATAAAATTTATTTCAATTCGATTTATTTCACGTCATTTTCGCTAATGTAGCGATGTAATGAGTCGTATCAAGTAGACGGTTAGCAAAGCCCCATTCGTTATCACACCAAGCTAATAATTTCACCAAATGTCCATCGCTGACCCGTGTTTGGGTGCCATCAATAATGCTAGAACGTGGGTCATGGTTAAAGTCTATCGATACCAGCGGAGCCTCGGTATAACCCAAGATCCCTTTTAGTTCAGTTTCTGCGGCAGCGTGTAAGCAATTGTTAATATCTTCAATTGTGACTTCTTTGCTCACTGTAATACTTAAGTCCATTGCAGTTACGTTTAAGGTAGGAACCCGAACGGCAATAGCTTCAAATTTATTCGCGAACTTAGGTAAGATACGTTCAATCCCTGCTGCTAATTTTGTATCAACCGGAATAATAGAATGACTTGCAGCACGGGTGCGGCGCAAATCCGTATGATAAGAATCGATTACAGGTTGATCATTCATTGCTGAGTGAATAGTGGTGATCGTGCCGCATTTAATATCAAATGCACTATCAAGTGCATTGATCACTGGCACCATACAGTTGGTGGTACAAGACGCACCAGAAATAAATGTCTCATCACCCGTTAGCTGTTCATGGTTAACGCCAAACACAACCGTGGCATCAACATCCGAACTCGCAGGATGGGAAAAAATAACTTTTTTAGCGCCCGCAGCAATATGTGCTTCGGCATCCGCTCTAGTGCCATATATACCCGTACAATCAAGTACGATATCAATGTCATGTTCCTGCCAAGGTAAGTCAACCAGTTCTTGGTGACGCACTAAATGAATACAATCATTTTCAATTTGTAATAGGTTATCGCCCAGTTGTACTGAGAATGGAAAACGGCCATGCGTTGAGTCATATTGAGTTAAATGTACTATCGCTTCAGGAGCCGCTAGTTCGTTAATCACTACGATTTTAATTTCGTCCTGACGGTTACTTTCATACAACGCTCGGACAACACTACGTCCAATTCGACCATAACCATTAATGGCAACTCTAACAGACATAATAGGGGGGAATACCTAGTAACAAAAAACGATCTTCATTGTAGATTAAAATGAGACAGAAGCGAATATGCAGGAGTAGGAAATGTTTATAAATTTCAGAAAAGCATGATCCCGGCCACAAATTTTCGTAATAAAACAACATTTCGGCGTTTTCATCCGAAATGTTGTACTATTTCGTAATTAAGCGATCTCTCGGTTACGAATTAACCCTTCTTGCATTGTGGTTGCGACCATTTTTCCATCTCGGGTAAAGAAACGCCCACGAACCAATCCGCGAGAACCAGACGCACTTGAACTATCTATTACATACAATAGCCAGTCATCTAGGCGGAAATCACGGTGGAACCACATTGAATGATCTATGGTCACCACTTGCATATTGGGACTCATAAAACCCTTACCATGTGGCTGTAATGCCGTCGGTAATAAACAAAAATCGGATGCATAAGCGAGCAGGTATTTATGAATACGCGCATCGTCTGGCATTTGCCCATTGGCTTTAAACCAAACATAACGCAGTGGTGCAGATTTTTCTTCGCTTAATGGGTCAATATAATGCACAGGGCGCATTTCTATCGGTCTTTCACAGACAAATTTGGCACAAATATCATCTGGTAATTCATCACGCAGTGATAGTACATGGTCCTGCTCTGAAACAAGTTCTTCTGGGGGCGGTACATCCGGCATTTCATCTTGATGATCGTAACCTTCAACTTCAGTCTGAAATGATGCCGTCATATAAAAAATAGCGTGCCCATTTTGAATTGCACGTACTCGACGCGTGGTAATTGAACCGCCATCACGAATATTCTCAACTTCATAAACAATCGGTTTTGTAACTTTACCTGCACGTAAAAAATACGAATGGAAAGAATGCACCTTACGATCTGCAGGTACAGTTTCTTTCGCTGCCGATAATGCTTGTCCCATTACCTGACCACCAAATACTGCACCAAATCCTAAATCTTGGCTTTGACCACGGTAAATCCCTTCCTCGATGGTTTCTAACGTTAACTGTCCAAGCAGATCTTTTAATACCTTACCCATAAATACCTTTTAAAAATTCAGATTATTATTTTAATACAAAAGAGCAAAGCTACCGCTGTTATGTAAGATATTCAAGCGCTAATTACAGTAATTGTAGGACGAGGGTTACATACTTTATGATTAAGTCAGAACTTCAGCCTAACCACTCTGACCTCACACCTTAAACTTAATACCTCGCTCAACCCTAAAATCGGGACAAAAAAATACCTTGTTCCGATGCCATTAACACGACATCAAACAAGGTATGCTCACAAATGTGAGAATGCGTGATTTAAGATTAGACTACACCATCAAAAATGCACCTAATACCACAAAGTCATTCTCGATTAAGTGTCTTATTACATAACCCCACTCAAAAAAGTGAAAGATTAATATTTAACTTGATAATTAAGCGTATAAGTACGGCCTCTTCCTTTATAATCATAGGCTGCGGCATCATAGTGTTTAGCATATAATATCTGCGCTCGTTGTCCCCACGCCGTTGTATAATCTTTGTTTAGCAAGTTTTGGATACCAAAACCAAGGCTACCGACAGGCAATTCATAACGACCAACCAAATCAAGCACGGTATAACCAACTAATTCGTTTTCTTCCGCATCTTTATAGTCAAACATTGTTTGGCTTTGGACTTTTAACGAAAGTGCTGAATCATACCAGCCAACCCATGAACTGGCTTTTGACGTACTTGCCTGCCCAGCGCTAAAGTCATCCCACTTATCAGCAGACTTAACTTCTGAAACCACATAGTGGCCAGATGCACCCACTTGTACATTATCCATAACCCAATAAGAAACTAACGCCTCTGCACCATAGACTCGTTTTTTATCGCTTACACTGTCAATTAACAACGTCTTTTTATTGTATTCAACTGACTTATTCGATTGCGATAAATAAGCAGCGGTTTGGAAGCTTAATGCGTCTTTTTGTATTCTATAGCCAAGTTCATAACTATTGGTTTTAATGCCTGACATTTTAGAGTTTGCAACATTAATACTGTTTTTAAGTCCATAGTGGCCATTCGCATCTGCGGCACTATAGCTACCTTTACCATAATATTTTGCAGGGTCCGCAAGATCAAAACCTTGAGAGAAGTTAACCCATATTTGTGAGTCTGATGTTAATTTGTAAACAGATCCTAAATTAAATAACCCGATTGAATAATTTGTCTTCCCACCAGGAACCGCATCTGCTGATGACCCCTTTCCTTGCGCAATTTTCTTTTGAATCTTGTAATCAACAAAATCATCGATTTTATTGCGCATATATTGATAACGATAACCACCTTCAATTGACCAATCATCGGTAATATTGACATTTGCCTGAATGAAAGCAGCGGTAGAGCCGACTGTAACCCCAGGATAACGGCCTATTTCAGCATAGGTTTCATTAATTAAATTACCAGAAGCATTCGCAACCTTTGGATCGAATAACGCTTGATTACTATCAAATTGATCTAAATAAGCGTCTACACCGTAAACTAAATCCACCTTGCCGAAAGACTTGGCCAACGCTGTTTTTAACGAGAATACATCTGTTGTTTGCTGTGATGCACCTTGGTAATACGGCGTATACGTTTGATCTTCTTTACGGTAAGACCCTTCCACCATAAGTTGATGACCAAAAAATTCAGAATCACTGTATGCCGAACTTAACATGATACGCTCTGTACCGTGCTGGCGGTCTGATTCGAATCCTTTTCTAACATCAACAAAATCACGCCCAACAATATACAAACCGTATGGCGAATCTTGCTGACTATCATAATATTGCGCTAATAATTTTAGGTTTTTCGAATCAGATACCGCTACATTTACCGTTGTCTGCAAGTCGATTGTTTTATTATATTGCAATGACCCCTGTGAAATATCGGGGGTAATCATCTTACCGTCCGAGCCATAAAACCCTTGTGTTTCTGTATAAACAGCCGCAACACGAGCAGATACCGTATCATTACCACCAGAAACAGATTGCGCCACTTTATAATCGAGATCATCACCCTTATTAAATCCTGATGAACTACTCACGTAGCTTTCAAATTGAAGCGCTCCCCCTTCAGATTTCTTGGTAATAATATTAATTACACCACCGGTTGCGCCAGCACCATAAATCGAAGTAGAACCAGAAAGTACCTCTATTCGTTCAATATTAAACGGGTCTATCGCGTCTAGCTGACGGCTAATAGGGCGTGAAGATTGTAATGACACACCATCAATCATCACGAGCATGGCCCGACCACGTAAATTTTGCCCATAGTTAGTTCTTCCACCACTACTCACATCCAAAGATGGGACCGTTGCAGCCAAGATTTCACCCAGCGTTTTACCACCTCGATATTCTTGCTCAATTTGTTCTGAATCAACAAACCAAACCGTGCCTGGAATTTCACTTATCGCTTTTTCTGTTCGACTCGCGACCACTACAGTGGTTTCTTCCTCTGGTGTGATCCCTTCAGCTTGGGCAGTGACCGATACAAACGAGATCGCAGAGGCGACGGCGGCAGCAACTAATGTTAGTGGATAATTCCCTTTTTTAACTTTCATTTATGTTCTCTTTTTTATGTTTACACTTAACCGAATAACGAAAACTAAGACAAATGATTCGTATTCACACCTTGATATTAAATAACGATTTATTACTTAATATTTACTACTTAAAAATTCATTTCGCTGCGACTAATTCGCCGACTTAAGACTCAGAAATCCAACCAATCACTATTTCCTCATCAGATACAAAAAGTACGCACCACCAATCAACGAAGCCAATAATCCTGCCGGGAATTGCCACGGGAACCAGAAGGTTCGTCCAACCCAATCAGCGAGGATCATCAAGCATCCGCCTAATAGACTGGCCGTTAACAATTGATGAGATGCCCGATACTGATGAAGCGATCGCGCCATGTGTGGGGCTAACAAGCCAATAAAACTCAGAGGCCCAATAATAATGGTGCACAAGGTTGTCAACGCGGCCACCAGAAGCAATAAGAGCAAACGCACTTTGCGGCAATCCAATCCAATACTGGTCGCGGTAATTTCCCCAAGACCAACCAGGTCTAAGCGCCGATGATTCAAAAAAGCAATGCCGGAAAACAAGGCCACACCCGCACCTAATAGATACACATCACTCATGCTGACCAAATACGTCGAGCCTGACAGCCAAGTTAACAATGCTGTCACGTTATCTTGCCCTGATGACATTGCAATGCGTAAGAAAGCATCGAGTCCTGCGCTCAGCGCGATCCCCGTTAATAACATTTGCGCTGGCGCAAAATTATGTTTTCGCCCCATCAACCAAATAACCCCAGTGACAGTAAACGCCCCGAAGGTGCCAAGTAACATTTGCTCATACCTTTCAACCGTCACACCAAACAATGCGCCAAGCACTAACGCTAACGCCGCGCCAGAGCTAATCCCTAATATTTCAGGGCTTGCCATTGGATTCGTCGAGACCCGTTGAATGACTGTTCCCGCAATAGCCAAACCAATGCCCGCGAAAAGAGAAACAAGTACTCTTGGCAATCGAAGTTCCATGACTGAAGTGTTAAATGACATCATCCAGCCCGTTTGGTTTTTACCGACAACTAAAGCCACCACAAAGCAGACAATCACGAGGATACCAAGCGGAAATAATATCTTTTGGATATTCCTGTGCTGATATGTTATTTGACTCGTCTCTCTCGACTTAAGATCCGATTGCAATAACTTTCGATTTAATAACCAAAGTAAAAAAGGGGCGCCCAATAATGCCGTCATTGCACCGGTCGGCAGTAACGCCCCTCCAGCACCAGAGAATGGCTGTACAATCAGGTCTGCCAGTAACAGCATCAAACTGCCAGTCACACCGCTAACAAGGATCTGAGCGGTGAGTTTTCTCGCCCCGCACAGTCGTGCTACGGCCGGGGCGACAATGCCAATAAAGCCAATTAAACCCACTTCACTGACCACTGCCGCAGTAATAAATATCGCTAGCGTCAATGAAATCACTTTAATTTGCTTAATGTTAATACCAATAGAAGAAGCAACAGTGTCTCCTAATTGTAATACTGACAAGGGCCTAGAAAGTAACAATACAGCAATAATGGGTAGCGTAATAAGCTGTAATACCGTCATAACACTCGACCAATCATTTTGGTTTAATGTCCCCGCCCCCCACACAAATACACCTGCTAATTTTTGTTCATTCAATAGCAATAACATGGTGTTGAGTGAACCAAAAAATAAACTGATCACCATACCAGCCAAAACCATATGCACAGGAGAAAACCCACGCTTGGCCGATAATAAAAATACCAATAACGTTGCTAGCCCCCCGCCTAAGAAAGCCGGAATAAAACCATTAATACTACTATTAACGGGCAAAAATAAGATGCCTAGCACTAACCCTAATTCGGCACCAGCAGCAACACCTAGGGTCGTCGGAGAAGCGATTGGATTACGTAGTACAAACTGCATCACACAGCCTGCGACCGCTAATGCAAAACCGCATAATATCGCTATCGCTAAACGGGGTAGATAAGTAAGGTGGGTAATAAGATGCTGATAATTGCTCGCGTCATAATGAAACACCGTTTGCCACAATAAACTCAACCCTTGCGAATAAGGCGCGGTCCATTGCAGTAAACTCAGCAATATCGCAGCAATGAGTGAGCAAAGAAAAAAACGCCACCACATGCCTTGCTGTTTTGAGGCATTAAATTTTGAAGTGCTAAATAGAGGAAATGTATTCATCGATTACTTAATGAGTTGCTGAGTAATATGGTCGCTAAATCGTTGCGCAGAAACAAGTCCACCAAACGTCCAAATAGCAGGAAGCTCAAACACTGAATCTGTGCGGGTAAATGCCATCGCTTGCCATAATGCAGATTGAGTTAACTGCTTTCTTTCTGCCACTTTTAATGGGCCAAAAATCAACACGTTTGCTTGCTGGTGCTCTGCTAGTTTTTCGATGCCTGCAGTCGTAAATCCCCACAAATTGCTTTGCTCATGCCAAGCGTTAACAAGTCCCATGTCTTCAATAGTTGCCTGCGCTAAGGAGCCAGCACCGTGAATCCGAACCGTTTTGTCATTAATAAACCGAATAAACATCAACGGGTTCTTGTTAGCTTCCATACGCCTAATTTTATCGCCATTCGCCTTTAATCGTTGCTGTGTTTCTGTAATGACTTGTTTGGCTTGTTTTTCTTTATCCAGTAATAGGCCGAGTTGTGTCGTGATTTGTGTTGCTGAAATAAGCGGTGTTTTGTCATTGTTGTAGACGCTATACACTAAGGTCGGGGCTATCTCACTGAGTTGTTTATAGGCTGCAACCATGTGCTGACTAATCAGTATCACATCAGGTTGTAATTCTGTCAGTAACTCTAAGTTAGGCTCTCTTCGTGAGCCCACATCGATCACTGAATCACTGAGCTCAGGCTCCGTCACCCAAGTCTGGTAGCCTTTAACATCCGCGACACCCAGTGGCATCACATCGAGACTTAATACCGTTTCGGCAAGCGCCCAATCTAACGCCACTACTTTTTTTGGCGTTTGTTCAAGGTGAGTAATACCAAGTTCATGTTTAATTTCTACAGCCTGAACCGAAAAAATACATAAGGTAATAATGAAACCAATAATTTTATTCAAGGGAGTCTTCCTAGCTGTTCGTCCATGTTTATGCTCTATAAAGCATGAGGGTTAAAGACATGAGATTAAGGAATATAACTTATCTGCTGACCCGTTTGCGGATGCGCAAACAAAGCCAATTCCATCCCATATATTTTTTGTAATATCGCGGGAGTCATTAACTCACTAGGCGTACCTTGTGCAATCACTTTTCCTGAATGTAAAGCAATGAGTTGGTCGCTAAATTTTGCCGCCATATTAATGTCATGAAGCACCATAATGACGGTTAATCCTAAGGTTTCATTCAAATTTCGGATCAGGGCTAATAATTCATATTGGTGTGCAACATCCAGAGCAGACGTAGGCTCATCGAGCAAAATACACTGACTTTGTTGAGCCAATAACATCGCCACCCATGCTCTTTGACGTTCGCCACCAGACAAGGTAGCAACAAAACGCTCGCTAAACGCACTTAGCCCTACTTTCTCTATCGCATCATCCACCAGCTGGTGATCTTTTTTGCTATATCGGCCAAATGCCCCTTTCCAGGGATATCGACCAAAGCACACTAATTCTCGAACAGTTACGCCATCCGTGATTGGTGGGTGTTGCGGTAAATAAGCAACATTAAGCGCAAAGTCTTGATGAGACAAATGATGAACGGCTTGATCATCAAACAGTACACGGCCTTGAGTCGGGGAATTCTGACGACTGAGTAATTTAATGAGCGTCGATTTACCACAGCCGTTATGACCAAGTAAGGTCGTGACTTTACCTTTAGTAAAGACTAGGTTCGTTGAATGCAGGATCGGTTTCCCGCCAATTTCAAACGACGCATCGATAAGTTGATACATAAAATGAAGTAAGCTATTTATTAATAAGTGATTAACTGAACTCTAACATAAATACCCAGTAATGATAATTGTTTTCATTACGATTGATGGTTAGTAGGATATACCGATTCTTTCAGCCTGCCCACTATTTATATTTGTATTATATTGTCGAGTAGCATTATAGCGATTACATTTATGCCAATTTCCAAGAAAATACTAGGTGGTAAAGAATGCGTAAATTAACGCTTATTACTGGGGTGACGCGGGCAATCTGCACATAGATTGCGACCTTCGCATTTATAAACTAAGCAGCAGCTGGTACGGATCAATTTTAGCTTATTGGTGGTAAGGTCAACTTGCAAGCCGGATAAATGCTTATCTGGTAACTCAAAAGCAGCTAACCACAATTTAGCTTGCGTCAGAAAATACGCATTAGATAATGCAGGGGCCTGTGCTTGCAGTTTTATGATGCAATTGAGTAAACCATCGGCAATTAAGTGTTTGGTGAATCCGGGGCGAATACGAGTCCATTGGGATAGCTCTTCACGATATGACTCAAATAGTGCGCTTAATTGCAATCCAATCGATGAGATCAACTCTTCGTTAGAACCAAAGATAAGATCTGATGTATGGAATGTAAATCCAGAAATAAATCCCGATTGAATAGATTGACTCACATTTTTAATATCAGGAATCGCTTTTAATTTATAAACAGAAATAAAAGCAATATAGATGGGTTGCCAGCAGAGAAGATCCCAGGTTCGCGTTAACCAATAAGCGCTTCCGGCTTCTTTTGAGGATTCGGACAATTGCCAATAAAGCTGTTGGATAACGTCACTGTTCTGACGTGAAATGTGGATACCTTCTCCGTTATCTGCTGCTAACTGCCCAGATAAGTAAGGTGTCACTTGCTTAGATGACTGAAAGAGTACTTCAAAATATTCACTATTTTGCATAAGAATTAATACACAATATCAATTAGCTGTAAATAAAAACTAGAATAACCACTTGAATACCACAATGCAAATGATTATCAATTACACATGGTTTTGGGGCCTGCATTATAAGCCTTATTGCTATTTTCAATTTGAAAAAAAGGTCTTAACCAGAAATACCGATTAAGACCTTAATAATAAAATGTGAATAATTAATCGCTTTAGCGCTAGACTACACCATTAAAAATGCACGTAATGCCTCAAAGTCATCTGCCATATCAACAGATAGATTTGGCTTGTCGGCACAATCAGCAAGTTCTTGTGGCAAACCAATATCACGACCTAGAATCTCTTCAACTGATTCTTTGAACTTCGCAGGGTGCGCAGTACATAGGAATAAACCGAATTCATCTTCGCTCAGCTGTGCACTTAAACGGTCATAGGCAATTGCACCATGCGGTTCGCATAAGTAACCTTGTTCATCTAACGCGACAACAGCTTGTTTAGTATCTTCATCAGATAGGAAGTCAGATGCGAGTTCAGACAAGTCCCACCCTTTAACACGTGCTAGTTCTTCGATACGTGGCCAGTTGCTTGGTACGCTTACGTCCATCGCATTGGATAAGGTTGCTTGCGTTGCTTTTGGATCCCACTCACCGCTTTCTAAATAACGCGGCACAGTATCATTGATATTCGTCGCGGCAATAAAGCGTTTAACTGGTAAGCCTAATGTTTTTGCTAATAGACCTGCAGTCAGGTTACCAAAGTTACCGCTTGGCACTGATACTACTGTTTGTGCGCGCTGTGCTTTTGGCAGTTGTGCGAATGCTTCGAAGTAATAACAGATTTGTGCCATTAGACGACTAATATTGATTGAGTTAGCCGAGTTAAGACCAATTGCCTGACGCAGCTCTGCATCATCAAATGATCGCTTCATTAATGCCTGACAAGCATCAAAGTCACCATCAATCGCGATAGTGCGAATATTACCACCAAGCGTGCAGAACATCTGTTCTTGCAAGAAGCTGATCTTACCTTTTGGATACATCACCACTACTTCGATATTATCCATACCATAGAAGGCATGTGCTACAGCAGCACCCGTATCGCCTGATGTCGCGGTTAAAATCGTGATCTTTTCACCAGTCGACCCTTTATTAGCACTTAAGCGTGACAGGCACTGTGCCATGAAACGACCACCGAAGTCTTTAAACGCCAATGTTGGACCGTGGAATAATTCTAATGCACTGATCTTGTCGTTCACTTTCGTTACTGGCGCAGGGAAGTTAAACGCACTTGCAACAATGTCATGTAATTCTTGTTCGCTAAATTCATCACCGATCAGTGATTGTAAAATAACGCGACTACGGTCGACTAAGTTCATCTCTAGTAAAGCATCAATATCGTCTATCGGATTAATTTCGCTCGGAAAGAACAAACCTTGGTTTTTACCCATGCCTTGTTTTACTGCTTGTGCAAAGCTAACTGTCTCTGCGTGATCTTTAAT
>Ga0209291_1003206_pt1 | contig 12378 bp, 6 predicted proteins | sample GOMGulsemesocosm_FD_184633 | JGI IMG/M metagenome (GOLD analysis project Ga0209291, IMG submission 184633) | Methane-oxidizing microbial communities from mesocosms in the Gulf of Mexico - GOM9B Gulf of Mexico (SPAdes) (version 2) | ecosystem: Environmental > Aquatic > Marine > Cold seeps | place... | reverse complement strand
GTATTCAATGCCTTTCACAGTAAGCTGTTTTACAAAACCCAAACCAATGCTAATTTCTGGTTAGGTGCCATATTGGGGCTTGCTGGTATTAGCTTGTTGTTTGCAGGTGATTTACTGCAAACAGATTGGTCGCAAGGTACGTTGTACGGGCTGTTATTTGCCCTACTGGGCACTTGGTGTTTCTCGATGGGTAATATGCTTAGCATACGTAATACCAAGAATAATGTGCAGCCCTTCACTGCCACCAGCTATGCCATGGTTTATGGTTGTATTGCCTTGTTATTGATTATTTTAGTCCGTGGCATTTCGTTTGAATTTACCATGAGCACGCAATATATTGGCAGTTTATTATATCTGGCCATTCCAGCATCGGTTCTTGGTTTTACTTTTTATCTTATCCTAGTCGATCGTTTAGGTGCCAGTAACGCCGCTTATATTTTAGTTATCACTCCGGTTGTAGCCTTAAGTGTTTCTGCGGTATTTGAAGATTATCACTGGACACTATATTCAACGCTGGGACTGGTATTGGTGATATTAGGCAATGTATTAACCCAACGTAAAAAACCGTTGTTAGTGCGAACTAAAGTTCAATCATTACAACCGTATTAATCATTACAGGTAGGTGTATTAATAATACGTTATAAAAATGCCCGTATCGTTAATTAACGATACGGGCATTTTTGCAATCAATACGTAACGTTAGTCAGGCGCATACCCTAAGTTAGGTCCTAACCAACGTTCGGCTTCTTCAAGCGTCATGTTTTTACGTTCCGCATAATCTTTCACTTGGTCTTCTTGAATCGATGCAACCGCGAAGTAACGTGATTCAGGATGGGAGAATATCCAGCCTGATACCGCCGCACCCGGCCACATTGCATAAGAAGAAGTTAGCTTCATACCTATGCTCTCTGGGTCAAGTAATTCCCAAATAATGCCTTTCTCCGTATGTTCAGGACAGGCTGCATAACCCGGTGCCGGACGAATACCTTGGTATTTTTCACGGATCAGGTCATCGTTGTTCCACTCTTCCGTTGGTGTGAAACCCCACTCTTCTTTACGTACTAATTCATGCAGGCGTTCAGCCATTGCTTCAGCTAGACGGTCACACACAGATTGAACGAGGATAGCGTTGTAATCATCTTCAATACCTTTGAAGTAATTCGCAACGTCATCTTCACCGATACCGCCCGTTACTGCAAATGCACCCACATAATCGAATTTACCAGAATCTTTAGGTGCTACGAAGTCCGCTAAACAATTATTATATTGACCAGGTTTCTTTTTAGTTTGCTGACGTAGATGCTCAAGTTTGGTTAATACCTGTGATCGCGTTTCATCGGTATACACTTCAATGGTATCGTCATTTACGGTATTCGCAGGGAATAGACCAATCACACCGTTAACAGCAATTTTATAATCGTCAGGCACGCCTTCAAGCCCTGCACCACCTTCTTCTAAACGGTCAAGCATGTCGTTAGCATCATTGAATAAACGCGTCGCTTCTTCACCCACAACTTCATCCGTAAGAATACGTGGATATTTACCCGCCAGAGTCCAAGTCATGAAGAACGGCGTCCAATCAATGTATTTCCGCAATTCCGCAATCGAGTAACTAATATATTTCTGCACACCTAATGTTTTTGGTTCTGGCGGCGTATAGTTAACCCAATCAATTGGTGCTTTATTTGCACGTGCAACATCAAGTGTAACTGGTGCACTGCGTGGTCGTTTACGGGCATGTTGTTCACGGGCAGTGTCGTACTCTTTCGCCATCCTAGCGACGAGTTCAGGTTTTTTGGTTTCTGACAATAACGCCGAAACCACACCAACTGCGCGTGATGCATTAGAAACATAGATAACTGGTTCGTCATAATTTTGCTCAATCTTAACCGCGGTATGGGCTTTCGATGTTGTCGCGCCACCAATCAGAATTGGTAGTTTTAACCCTTTACGTTTACATTCTTTAGCAACGTGTACCATTTCATCTAGTGACGGCGTGATCAGTCCTGATAAACCAATGATGTCGCAGTTTTCATCCACTGCTTTTTTCAAAATATCATCACAAGATACCATGACGCCCATATCGACAATTTCATAGTTATTACACTGTAGTACAACGCCTACAATATTTTTACCGATATCATGCACATCGCCTTTTACCGTGGCTAATAAAATTTTACCGTTTGAAGAGCCTTTTTGTTTTGACGCTTCGATGTAGGGATTTAAATAAGAGACTGCACGTTTCATTACGCGGGCAGATTTAACCACCTGAGGTAAGAACATTTTACCGGCACCAAACAAATCACCAACGGTATTCATACCGTCCATTAACGGACCTTCAATCACTTCTAATGGCAGCGTTGCTTGTTGACGAGCTTCTTCAGTATCTTCATCGATAAACTCAGTGATACCTTTGACTAATGCATGTTCTAAGCGTTTATTAACCTCAAAAGTACGCCACTCTTGCGTTTCAGCTTCCACTTCAACACCTGAATCACGATATTTATCAGCAATATCTAACAACGCTTCCGTACCTTCAGGAGTACGGTTAAGGATCACATCCTCAACAGCATCCAACAGCTCTTTCGGCAGATCATCATAAATGGCTAACTGCCCAGCATTAACAATACCCATATCCATACCTTCACGGATACAGTAATACAAGAACACAGCATGAATTGCTTCACGTAATGGATTGTTACCACGGAACGAGAAAGATACGTTAGAGACACCACCAGAAATCATGGCATGGGGTAACTCACGTTTAATGTCTTTAACGGCTTCGATGAAATCAACCGCATAGTTATTATGTTCTTCAATACCCGTTGCAACAGCAAAAATATTTGGATCGAAGATGATATCTTCTGGCGGGTAATTTAATTCGTGTACCAAGATATCGTAAGAACGCTTACAAATTTGGAATTTACGCTCTTGGGTATCCGCTTGGCCATCTTCATCAAAAGCCATGACGATCATCGCAGCACCATAACGGCGGATTAATGCTGCTTGGCGGCGGAAGTTATCTTCACCCTCTTTCAATGAAATCGAGTTAACAATCGCTTTACCCTGAACGCATTTCAGACCCGCTTCAAGGATCTCCCACTTCGAGGAGTCAATCATGATTGGCACTTTCGAGATTTCAGGTTCTGAAGCAACTAGGTTTAAAAATCGCTGCATACAATGCAACGAATCCAGCATACCTTCATCCATGTTGATATCGATGATTTGTGCGCCAGACTCTACTTGCTGCTGAGCAACATGTAGTGCTTCGTCATAATTTTCTTCTTTGATCAGACGTTTAAAACGGGCAGAACCAGTTACATTAGTACGTTCACCAACGTTCACAAACAGGCTTTCTTTAGAAATTGTTAATGGCTCTAAACCACTTAAACGGCAAGCAATTTCGATTTCAGGTAATTGACGTGGCTTAATACCTTCAACCGCATCAGCCATAGCTTTAATGTGTTCAGGTGTCGTACCACAACAACCGCCAACCATATTTAAGAAACCAGACTCAGCCCATTCCTTAATATGCTCAGCCATGTCTTCAGGGCTAAGGTCATACTCACCAAACGCATTCGGTAAACCAGCATTAGGATGCGCAGTCACATAGCTTTCTGAAATGCGTGAGAGTTCGCCGACATATTGGCGTAATTCATCAGGCCCTAATGCACAGTTAAGACCAAAGGTGATCGGCTCTGCATGGCGTAATGAATTATAAAATGCTTCTGTGGTTTGCCCCGTCAATGTACGACCCGAGGCATCGGTAATGGTACCTGAGATCATAATCGGTAATTCGTAACCGAGTTCTTCGTATACTGTTTTCACCGCAAAAACCGCAGCTTTAGCGTTCAAGGTATCAAAGATAGTTTCGATCAGAATAAAATCAGAACCGCCTTCGATTAACGCTTTGGTTGATTCGATATACGCTTCAACCATAAGGTCAAATGAAGTATTACGGAAAGCAGGATCATTTACATCAGGAGAAATAGAACAAGTACGGTTGGTTGGTCCTAATACTCCAGCAACAAAACGTGGACGGTCTGGGTTTTCTGCGGTTTTTTCATCGGCAGCTTGACGTGCGATACGTGCAGCTTCACGGTTAATTTCTGCCGATAATGATTCCATATCATAATCAGCCATCGCGATAGTAGTGGCATTAAACGTATTGGTTTCAAGAATATCGGCACCCGCATCGAGGTACTCTTTATGAATGTCAGCAATGAGCTGTGGCTTACTTAATACCAATAAATCATTGTTACCTTTGACGTCGCAATGCCAGTCAGCAAAGCGTTCACCACGGTAATCTATTTCTTCTAATTTATAGTCTTGGATCATCGTCCCCATGCCGCCATCGATGAGCATGATACGTTTTTTTAATTGCTGTTCCAGTTGCTGTTTATTTTTTATAGTAGCCACAAGATCCCTCGTTTAATTTACTGCAGACCCAGTCCTGAGTCTTATTATTTGATACATCTCTAACGTCTATAGATCATTGCATTTATAGATCATTTAAGTCATATGGCGTTTGTTGATAAACATAATAGTTTAACCAGTTGCTATAGAGCAGATTACCATGACTACGCCAAGTAACACGAGGAGCATTTTCAGCATCATTACCTTCATAGTAATTCGCCGGTATTCCGGCTTCAACGCCTTCGGCAATATCACGCATATATTCTTGGTGTAAAGTATCTGCACTGTATTCTGGATGACCCGTTACAAATACCTGACGGAAATCTTTGGATGCAGCTAAATACACACCCGTTTCATCATTCGCCGCTAAGATATTTAGATCTGTACCTGCAAACATCTCTTCAGAAAAGTTGGCATAACGCGACATCGGCACGGAAAATTCATCATCAAACCCGCGCACTAATGGATTATGACGGTGGAACGTTTGCTGTGGATAGACACCAGAAAATTTATTCTCATGGACTTTTTTATCAATGCCATGCAAGACTTTTAATGCCGCTTGTGCAGCCCAGCATAAGAACAGGGTGGATACCACGTGAGTTTTCGACCAGTTAATGATCTCTTCGATTTGTGGCCAATACACGACTTCATCATGACCAACTAAGCCTAATGGCGCACCTGTGATGATCAAACCATCGTAATTATTATGACGAATACGTTCAAAATCGTGATAGAACTCATCAATATGTTCCTGGGGGGTATTCTTAGAGGCACGATAATCAATCCGCAATAACTCTACATTTACTTGCAGTGGCGTATTTGATAATAACCGTAGAATTTGATTTTCAGTCTCAATTTTCTTCGGCATAAGGTTAAGAACAACAACCTGCAGCGGTCTAATTTCTTGCTTGGTTGCTCGTGACTCTAGCATCACAAAAATATTTTCATTACCTAATATTTCCGCAGCCGGAAGCCCGTCTTTAATTCTAATCGGCATTATTCCCATCCTTAAGTAATACATTAGCCATCCAGAAGTCTAACCTATTTGTGTAACCTTTGTAAGTGTTACAACAAATTTAATCCCGCATTACAGAGTTTACAATCTAAGTCGAAGTAAAATCCTGACCTCAAATTCAGTTTAGGTTGACCATAAAAATGTTTATGTATAGGATCGCCAACTTGTAAGGAGCTAAGCATATTTTAAATGGATATCTCCCCCAAATTTCGTTAACTTAAAGGGTTCGCAATAATGCTAACTTATATCTATTTAATCGCGATAACTGCCGAAGCGATGTCGGGTGCATTGATGGCGGGTCGCCGTAATATGGACATCTTCGGCGTGGCTGTGATCGCGTTTGTTACTGCGCTTGGTGGTGGTACAGTCCGTGATCTGTTATTGGGTAATTTTCCAATATCTTGGACCCAACACCCCCACTATGTCTATATCACCATATGCGCAGGTTTGTTTACTATTCTGATAGCTAAGCACATGAATCATTTACGCCGTTTATTCTTAGTACTTGATGCGGTAGGCTTGATAGCATTTACCATTATTGGTTGTAATGTAGCGATGAAACTCGGTTATCACCCAACCGTGATTATTATGGCGGGTATGATAACGGGTATTTGTGGCGGGGTAATACGCGATCTACTCTGTAATCGTACCCCGGTGGTATTCTGTAAAGAGATCTACGCGGGTATCTCATTATTAGTCGCGGTACTTTATCTGGGCTTAGAAACGTTTGGTATTGACCACAATATCAATCTTATTGTGGCCTTCTGCCTCGGTGTATCACTGCGCCTATGTGCTATTTATCGGAAATGGTCATTACCAACATTTAGCTACACATCGGAAGAGTGGGATTAACGCTGACTAAAGAATTCTAACCAGGCTTGGAGTATGATCTCAAAATCCTCCAAGCCACAAACTGCTACAGTTTCCGCATCATAAAAATTCATATCGTCATCTAGCTCTTCGCCAGTATCAATTAACTCCGAATTCATACAAGCACAGACATCTTCTTGCGTCATGGTTAATGTCATCTCATCACCAACTAAACGGTACTCTTGTTTTTTACGTGCTTTTAATAAATCAACTTCCGCTTGAATCAACGCAATAGTGGCCTTATCCGTACCTAAAGTGCCTTGGATCCAACTACCTAATGCCGTCTGTTCCATTGATATGATGACGCGGTATGTATCTGTAAGGGTATCTTTTCGAAATTCAAAATCCACGGTTATGCCTGCTTCTTATTAGTTAATAAATATAATAGCTGTTCAGCGCTGGAGTGTAACAAAAAACAACCGAAACAAAAACGGCTCCCTATCGAGGGAGCCGTTTCATTATTATTTTATCTATTTCTGTTTAATTAACAGTTCAGCATCAAGGATGGTACGCGTTAATTATACTGCTTCTTGAACAATCACTTCGTTCGCTTTCTCAATGTAAGAAGCAATTTGATCGAAGTTTAAGTAACGGTATGTATCCGCTGCTGTTGCATCAATTTCAGAAGCCAGTTCCATGTACTCAGCAACTGTTGGGATCTTACCTTTAATCGCCGCTACTGCAGCAACTTCAGCAGAACTGAGGTAAACGTTAGCGCCATTACCTAAACGGTTCGGGAAGTTACGTGTTGAAGTAGAAACAACCGTCGTATTATCGCCTACACGTGCTTGGTTACCCATACACAGTGAACAACCAGGCATTTCTGTACGAGCGCCCGCTTTACCGAAGATTGAGTAGTAACCTTCATCACTTAATTGTGCGGCATCCATACGCGTTGGTGGTGTTACCCACATACGTGTTGGTAAAGTACCACTGAATTTCTCAAGTAGTTTACCAGCTGCACGGAAGTGACCGATGTTAGTCATACATGAACCAACAAATACTTCGTCAATTTCAACACCAGCAACATCCGTTAATAATTTAACGTCATCAGGGTCATTTGGACAAGCTAGGATAGGCTCTTTAACGTCAGCTAGATCGATTTCGATGATCTCAGCGTATTCTGCATCCGCGTCAGCTTCAAGTAATTGTGGATCTGCGATCCATGCTTTCATTTCAGCTACCCGGCGAGCAATCGTCTTCGGATCACCATAACCTTCAGCAATCATCCAGTTTAACATCACGATGTTAGACTCTAGATATTCAATGATTGGCGCTTCATTAAGCTTGATTGAACAACCTGCAGCAGAACGCTCTGCTGATGCATCTGATAATTCGAATGCTTGCTCAACTTTCAGCTCTGGTAGACCTTCAATTTCAAGTACACGACCAGAGAACGCATTGATTTTACCCGCTTTCTCAACAGTCAGTAGCCCTTGTTGAATCGCATAGTAAGGGATAGCATTAACTAGGTCACGTAGTGTGATACCAGGTTGTAGTTCACCTTTAAAGCGTACTAAAATAGATTCAGGCATATCCAATGGCATAACACCAGTTGCTGCTGCAAATGCAACAAGACCAGAACCGGCAGGGAAAGAAATACCTAATGGGAAACGTGTATGTGAATCACCACCAGTACCAACTGTATCTGGTAATAACATACGGTTTAACCATGAGTGAATAACACCATCACCTGGACGTAAAGAAACACCCGCACGATTACGGATAAAATCAGGTAGTGTATGATGCGTTTGCACATCTACAGGTTTCGGATAAGCGGCTGTATGACAGAAAGACTGCATCACTAAATCAGCAGAGAAACCAAGACAGGCTAAATCTTTTAGCTCATCACGTGTCATCGGACCCGTAGTATCTTGAGAACCAACAGTTGTCATTTTTGGTTCGCAATATTGGTTAGGACGTACGCCTGCAACCCCACATGCTTTACCAACCATTTTCTGTGCTAAAGTATAGCCCTTGCTTGAAGCGGCAACATCTTCAGGTAAACGGAATACCGTTGAATCTTCTAGACCTAGTGCAGTACGTGCACGCGTAGTCAAACCACGACCAATAATAAGTGGGATACGGCCACCAGCACGTACTTCGTCAAGAATCACATCTGTTTTGATTTTAAATTCAGTGATAGTCGCGCCAGTTTCGTTCGCTTTAACAACACCTTCGTATGGGAAGATATCGATAACGTCACCAGTATTTAAGCTAGTTACATCAAACTCTAATGGCAACGCTCCAGAATCTTCCATGGTGTTGAAGAAAATAGGCGCAATTTTAGAACCAATACAAATACCACCACCACGTTTGTTCGGTACGAATGGGATATCATCCCCCATGCACCACAACACAGAGTTAGTTGCTGATTTGCGTGAAGAACCAGTACCAACAACGTCACCAACGTAAGCAACTTGATGACCTTTTTCTTTTAGTTCTTCAATTACTTGTAATGGATTTGCAGCAACACCTTCACGCTCATTCTTAAGCATAGCAAGTGCGTGTAGTGGGATATCTGGGCGAGACCATGCATCTGGTGCAGGTGATAAGTCATCTGTATTAGTTTCGCCAGGTACTTTAAATACAGTAACTGTTAATTTTTCAGCTACTTCAGGTTTGCTTAAGAACCATTCTGCATCAGCCCAAGACTGTAATACTTGTTGGGCGAATTTATTACCCGCTTTTGCCTTTTCTTCAACAGTATAGAAAGCATCGAACATTAATAGCGTGTGTGATAAAGCTTCAGCAGCAATCGGAGCCAGCGCATCAACATCGAGTAATTCAACCAATGTTTCGATGTTGTAACCACCTTGCATCGTGCCAAGTAGTTCAGTAGCACGTTCTGCAGATAAGATCGGTGATGTCGCTTCGCCTTTAACAATCGCAGTTAAAAATCCTGCTTTTACATAAGCAGCTTCATCCACACCTGGTGGTACGCGATTGGTTAAAAGATCTAAAATAACTTCTTCTTCGCCAGCAATTGGGCTTTTCACCAATTCAACTAGAGCAGCAACTTGTTCAGCATCAAGAGGTTTAGGTACAACCCCATCAGCGGCACGTTCTTCGACATGTTTACGATAAGCTTCTAACACGACTCATTCCTCTTAGTTTATGCCACCTATGGTGGACATCCTTGTTATATGTAACCTTAACCTATTCATTTGCTATGTGAATTCAACGGTTATTGATGTGAATTCAACAATAATAAAGTTAAGGCCTCTTGCAGAGTGTTCACAAATATAACATTTTTAACCTAAAATTAAAATTAAAGCAGCAAGTGCAGAAGCATTTTTACATCAATACTCAACATTCATCAAACTTATGGTGTAAAAAGAAGAGTTAATTCATATGAATAGTGCTAGTGCGTATTTAGAAATTATTACCAATAAAGAGATAACCAGAAGCGTGTCCACCTTCAGCATAACCGTAAGACAGCATCACAGGACCTATACCCGTGTCTAAGGCTATAAATACACTACCCGCAGAAATGGTTGAATCAAAGCTGATGTCATCTTTATCATTCCAAACATTCCCTCGTTCTATGGACGCCCCAAGATAAAGCGGGAATGAGAATGCGCCAAAATTGTTATCCAATAAACGATGTCGATAGATTAGAGCAACTAAACCTTTATAATTACCCGTGATCTCGTTAATGCCATAACCCGAGAGGTTTTGGAAACCACCGAGTCCCACTTCAAATGTTGGTGAAATAGGGGGGCCATCATAACTTGCCATCGACGCTTTAAATTCAAAGGTCGAGCGATTAAATGACATTGCATTACGCCAATCTAAGCTGAAGAACACGTTGTTTTCACTACTATTAAAGTAGTCACTTGTATCTATGTATATATCAGAATCGAGCTTAAAGCCTTTAGTTGGAAAAGAGATATTATCGAATGAGTCTAAGCGCGTCTGTAAATACCACCCCTGGCTATCAAAGTTAGTATTGATACTGGAACCCTCGATGTCTGCATTACCAGTTTGATAATAACTACCAACCGCAATTTGCGCCCAATCAAAAGGAATAATACCGAGCTCTGCATAAACATTGATTTGTTCTGTGGTCACAACAAAATATTCAAAACTAGAATTAACAGGCTTGAGTTCAGGATCATTTATTGAGCTTAGGTATAACTTACTTTCATAGTCTTCTAGTCTTATCCCCGATTTAAAAAAGAAGTTTTGGTTATAATCAATCGGTGAATAAAATTCGGTACTGATATTAGAATCCGTGCCATACACTAATTCAGAGCGCCATTCCGCACCCAATCGGTTTAAATCCGTTAGTATGTATTGTAAGCCAATTTGCTGACGGTCATCACTGGTAGTTGACTCTTGAATATTAAATTTAAAATCAACATAGCCTGGTCCCCAACTTTTCTCTACTACGTTGATATGTAGGTCATGGACACCCTCTTTTTCAGTAATGCTGTAATCGACTTTTTGGAATAAATTTAATGCATAAAGCACATCAATTTGCGTCTCTAATTCAGCAACTGTGATCTTATCCCCACGTTTTAAGTTTAATTTATTTTCAATCACCTTGGGACTTAAACGGGTATCAGTGGTGATGTCGATATCATTGATTTGAATAATATCAATTTGTGCCAACTGTTGTTTTTTAACTGCCTTTTGTTGTTGATATAATGCGTAATCGTCATCAGATAACGACAAACCCATTAATTTAGCACTCGCACTCTGCGCAGACTTTTCACCACGATCCACCGCATCTAACATCAAATCAAAATCTGCAGTGCCAATACCGTCAATTTCAGGACTGAGCAAAATATCTTGTTCGGATAGTTTCAATATCTGTTCATTGGCACTGGTACGTGTCATCGAACTCGATAGCTGATCAAAGATAAGAAAAGCGCTGGTGATTTCCTCTTCGCGATAAAGCTGAGAGCCAATATCAACCGCAATAATAATATCCGCCCCCATATCTTGTAATACCGATATAGGTAAATTATTCACCATACCACCATCGACAAGATACTGACCTTCAATAAACACAGGGGTTAACGCACCGGGAATAGACATACTCGCCTGCATCACTTTGGACAAATCACCACGCTCTAATACCACTTCGCTCATGGTTTCAATATTGGTAGCGACCGCACGATAAGGGATCGGTAATAAGTCAAAATGACGTACATAAGGCAAACTGTTCGTTGATAAACGTAATAGCTTGCCCATGCCTTGACCTTGGACAAAACCTGATGGGTATTCCACACTAGTGCCATCAAAGCCAATATTGGTTTGCAATTGAAAGGAATCTTGGCGCTGCTTTTCTCTTACCGAGAGAGCATCACGTGGTACGTCATCATTGTAACCTTGGCTCCAATCATACTCTGCTAGCATAACTTCAATTTGCGCAGATGAGCGCCCCATGGCATACATGCCACCAATAAACGAGCCCATACTGGTACCCGCTATATAATCAATAGGGATATTATTTTTTTCTAAATATTTAATAACCCCTAAATGCGCAGCACCTTTAGCACCACCACCACTCAATGCCAGACCAATTTTAGGCCGTTGCTGTTCATTGTTATGACCACGATCTAAAGCTGTTTCTGCGGCAATTGCAGTATTTAAGTGCAGGCTGATGAAAACGAGTAATAACCCATTCAGCATGTTAAATGAAGAACCAAAAATCCGTTTAATCTGTACCATATCTTGATGACAATCCTAAAAATTAATCCATCGCATCCAATGGGGACAACTGGTTATATTACATATAACTTAACTATATTAGCAGCACCTGTTTTAAAAAACCTAATTTCAGGTATAAAAAAAGCGACCCTAAGGTCGCTCTCTAATATTAACGATTAAATCGCTAAATTATTTTTTCTTCACAGCTTTTGCATTAGGAAGATCTGTAATAGAACCTTCATAAATTTCTGCAGCCATACCAACTGATTCGTGTAACGTTGGGTGAGCGTGAATTGTTAATGCGATATCTTCTGCATCACAACCCATTTCAATTGCTAGACAAACTTCACCTAGTAATTCACCAGCGTTAGTACCAACCATAGCACCACCGATAATACGGTTAGTGTCTTTGTTGA
>Ga0209291_1003203_pt1 | contig 12386 bp, 5 predicted proteins | sample GOMGulsemesocosm_FD_184633 | JGI IMG/M metagenome (GOLD analysis project Ga0209291, IMG submission 184633) | Methane-oxidizing microbial communities from mesocosms in the Gulf of Mexico - GOM9B Gulf of Mexico (SPAdes) (version 2) | ecosystem: Environmental > Aquatic > Marine > Cold seeps | place... | reverse complement strand
CCATAATACAGCCAACAGTATAATATGTATTGGTATTAATACAACTACGTAGTAAGGTATTATTCTGTGGCTACTTTCAATCAATAACAGCGATAATTCTTCATTCAATAGCGTTGAAATTTGATCTGGATTTTCTTTTTTTAACAATTTTAATTTTTCTTCCAAGCTAGTAGAATATCCAACTTTTCTGATGATGAAAAGTGAAACTTTTTTTATAACTGAAGGGAGACTTTCTATCTTTTTAGTAATCCATAATTTGAATTTAATTACGATTTCCAATTGTGAGTTTTGCTCAAACGATAACTCTCCATTTTTCACCTTTAACGCGAGTTCTTCACAATATTGAGCTAACCAATACTTTAGTATTTTATTATGTATGATTAGAAATGCTTTAATTATAAAGGTTCTAATTGCCCAAATACTGTAAACAAAAATTGGAATTGAGCCACCAAGTAGAGTTATAATTAATAGGTTGAGGTCACTAATTTCTTCATAATTCAGGTATAACCATAAGCTAACTATAAACCAATTAAATAAAACATATATAATGGTTTTTAAGCTTTGTGGAAGTAGTGCTTTAAAAAGAATTTCCTTTAAAACTGCTTTTATATTTGGTTGATTATTCATGGGGTTACTTAATTATTCTAAAACTTTTAATAATCTGCTCACCTTCAACTGAGTTCATATTATAGCAATATACAGTTATTTCATAAGCGACTTTGAGTTCGTGATTTACTATAACCATAATGTAGACAGGAACCATATTAGTTTGGTCTTTTTGTTTAGACGTTACATAAAAAGCATGTTTTACATAAGGAATAGTATTGCCATCAACAACTTTTTTGAAGCCTAAATATTTAGCCAATTTTCTAGCACTATACTTTTCATTATCAATAGTATATTCTGACTCTTCTGAAATTGGTACAATTTCAATATCTACAGCATAATCATGATTGTCATACCCTAAAACAGAATCTGATTCAGTTATATAATTTTCCAATATATCAGTGGTAACAAATGAAATTTTGAATTTTTCAGACGTATACAGGTTTTGAGCACTTATATAATGGAAAGAAAAAAATGTAAGTAGTGATATTAGTAATGTTTTCATAGTGTATGTGTTGTTTAGTGTAACTGCGTTCTGTTTGATAATGAATGTGTTATGACCATAAATTTTTCAACTTAGACCATAAGTTCCCGGTGTTGTTCTTCTGATTTTTTGGTTGTTTGGCTTCTTGTGACATTGATTCAATATTTTCATCATAATCTTGCAAATATCTTTTGTCCTCATCATAGATATGTTGCCATTTAAAATTCGGAATTAAAATTTTTGAATTAGCATCTTCATTCCAGTCTACTTCAAACCCGTTATCTATCAATACTTTTACAACCCTTCTTCCAATTTCTAATGTGACTTCATTATCAGAATTGTCAACTTTTTGGAATGCAATATATAAGCTTGGTTCATCAGGATCAATAGCTCTAGCAAGGTCTTGCTCGTGGTAAAAACAATACCCATTAGAAAATAATTGATTTTCACGTAATTGATTATCTATTTCTATTACCTCATATTCTCCATCACTGGTTGTATACCCAGCATTATGAAGTGCAATTATGTTAGTTTTCCATAACTGGTCAAAAGCTTGAATTAATTTTTCAGTATCTGTTGGTTTTTTCCATTTACTACGTTCTGAAATTAATTTCTTGTATTCTGAGTCAACTGCTTTTAGAATCCAATTTTCAGAAATTTCGTTCTCGAATCCATTGTCTTCAACTTCTTCAATTATATTTTCCTTAACTTCTGAAATTGAAATAAATCCCATTCGTACTTGATTGAAAATTGACTCCTGAATGTATATCTCGTCTTCTGTCATTTGATTAATTTAATTTTAAATATTACCTCTCCTATATCCTAGGCGCAGGTTGATTCCAATTAGCCAAGTGCTGAACAATACTTGCATAATACTCTAAAACCATTTTTTCAATAAGAAAAATAAACTTCTTATTACTATTAAACCCTGCATTGAATTTAGATAAAAGAACAATGTTAAACGCTTGAATTTCTTTTCCTTTTGATTCTTCAATAAGCGTTTCAAAACCACTTAAAGGAATTCTTATGTGTTCACGCGCATGTTTTATATTAGCTTCAATTAAAATATCCTTTTCAATTGAACTGAATATGGTTTCACTTTTCTTTTTGGCAGACTCTAATTGTTTACTAATCCATGTGATTCTTGCTGTTGTTCCTTTGTTTAAAGGTGGCGTCACTTTAACGGACATAGAAACCGTTTTAATTTCAAAATCAACTTTTATTTTAATATCTGAAACTGAATTTTTGATACTCAAATTCCCAATCAATTCTTGTTCTGAAATTATTTTTTTGATGTCCGCTTTTACACTGTCTTTATTTCTTGCAGTTGACTTAACTAATGTACCCAATTTTCTGCTTAATAAAAGCGCCATGTCTTTTTCTTCAGCGTGCCAACTTTCAACAGCTTCTTCCACAAACGAATCTGACATTTTAAGGGGAATACGATTCGTTATTTTTTCAACCGTATCTTTCCAACCTGGTTTCATCATATGATAACCTGATATTCCAGAAGTAGGATTATCAAAATAATGTAAAACCTCTCTCATTATTTCTACTTGATCTTCATCTTTTATATTGGCGTCATTTTTAAATAACAACAATTGACCTTTGGTCATTAAGTAGGTCCACGAAAAATGAAATAAAGAAAAGTTTTTTGGGGCTTTTGCTTTTACTGGAGATTGTGTACAATCAGAAACAAATTCATTAGACACAGTTGCCATTTTATCAATTCCAAGCTGTTTACATAAGCTTATGTATCTTTCAACTTGGTCTTTATCAACACTGTTGTTTTTGTTTTTCATTTCAAAAACAACAGCTTCTTTAATTATACCTTTAGACACAATAAATATAAGTCCATCTATTCTAGATTTATCATCAATGTCATTAAACACCACTTCGGTAAAATAATGTGCTTTGCCACTTCTACTCAACTTTAATTCTTTAAAAATAGAATCTCGATATTCTCTAATTAGCTTTATGGCAGTCATGAAAATGGACGTTAATGCACCTTCATCTCCTGTTTTAAGTAAAGGTATTAAACGTGACTCTTGCGCAATAATTTGACCTGATTCAACATAAGCAAGAAAGTCTTCATAGTTAAGACCTATCAGTTTTGAGAATTTTTTTTGGATCATTTTGAAATTATTTTATAGAGTTCGTTAAATATTTTAATTTAGAGAACTTGGAAACTCTGCTTCTACTTCTTGTTCAATAGTCTTTTGAGAATCGGGCTCATTCATTTTCTGAAGAATAGCTAATGTTTCTCGATATTCTATTGCTTCAGGCAATTTTATAAACTCAGTTTCAATTCCTGATATTTTTATTTGATTTTCAATTTCATTTAATGTTACTTTAAAAAACTCTTTACGATAATTCAGCATATTAACTTTCTTATTATCAAAAGCCTTATGTAATTTCTTTTCTAAAGTAGGCGCGTCATCAGAATACATCATTGCGTGTATGTCAAATTTAAATGGAACAGAAGCATCCCCTAATTCTTTTACCCTATCAGTTGGTTCCAGCCTTCTAGTCATACCAATTTTATAAACATTCTCTCCAAACGAGCCTATATTCGATATAACATAGACATGACCTCTTCTAGTTTGTTGAGCCATAGATATTGCTCTTTCCTTTTTAGCTTGGGCTTCTTGTAGCTCCATTTCTAATTTATCGATTTTAGCTTGCAGTTCACTTTGTTTCTCGCCTGTTACTTTTTGAATATCTTCCTGAGCTTTTTTTAATGCTTTTTGATAATTCGATTCTTCTTTTTCCGCTTCTTTCTGAGCCTTTTCAAAGTCACGCTTAGCCTTTTCTTCTTCTCTCATTTGTTGTTGAACTTCACGTAGTTGGTCTTTTTCGTGTTGTCTTTTCAGTAAATATTCATGTTCAAGTAACAGTTCTTTTATTTTAAGATCTAAATAGGCTGAATGTATAGTTATAGTCATACTCTCAGTCAATTTGTTAATATCATTGTACGACTTCTCAATTCGTTCTTTGGATTTAGCAATATTGTTCCATTTCACTCTGGCAATTAAAGAGTTACATTCACCATTAAATGCACGGAGCGCTAGCTTAATATTTTTTTTCGTTGCTTTCCTACCTTCAGCTTTACTTCCTGAAATTGTCCATTCTGTATCACATATACAAGCTTCACCACTTTTTATTAGTTCTTTCTGATTTTCAATTACTTTTTTCTGTTCAGTTTTGAAAGTATCTGAATGTTCAAAGTCGAATGAAGGTTCATAAACTCCATGTTCTATTACATCTAATTTAGAATCATATAGATCAACTTGTCCTCTTAACCTTTTATAAGTTTCAAGTGCTTCTTCATATTTGTGATTTAAATCAAGTTGTTTCTCATTGGATTCACGTTCCCTCTGAATTAAATCTTTAAGTTTATTATGAATTAACTGCTCTTTTTCTGCCACTGTTTTTTCAACATCAATTATGGGTTCAAATTTTTTCAGTTTACTTGTTAACTCCTTTATTTTTTCTAACTCTTTCCTTTTTAAAAAATCAAATAATCCCATATTCCTTTGTCTTAATTAGTTTTTCGTATTACTATAACGCCTGAGTAAAAGGTCGTTTTAATACTGTCTTTTATTTTGTTAGCTTTAGTTTTTTACTGATAAAATGCAATTATCTCATTTAGCCATGATGGTATGTTGGTAACTGGTTGTTCAGTATATTTTATGCAAATATCATCTTTCGTATTGTCAAAAAACATATGAAGCTCCTTCATGTCTTTACTAAAGTTACGACCTAAAGTTTTTTGTTTAAATATAGTGTCTTCACCTTTTATAAAACTTAATTTAGAACCTTCTTGATACTCATAATTATTGAATACATCTTTTAGATTTTCTGTTTCACAAGTAGTTTGGTGATGGGTACCTTTTTCTAAGATTACACCTTCAAAGGCTTTGTAAAATTTCTCAGGATCTAATGCTTCCTCTAGTTCTGTCTCTGTATTTAAGTTGTTGGCAATTCTAACTAATTTTATCTCTTCAGCGTCTTTTTGAAGCCTTCTAATTTTAAGGGTTTTATTTTTTGATTCTGACTCACAATTTAAATCTATGCCTCTCTTATCTGTATCGATTAGACAAAATATTTTCCCTGTAACTCCTTTAGTCTCTTCTTTGGTGTTTAAGGGTAGAAAGAGGTATTCATATATTTTTTTGACTATAGTACAACCACCAACAGGTAGAATTTTAACGTTCAATTCTGAAGGTAAATAATGTTGAATATATTTTTTATCACTTCCTCCTTCAACTATAAGCCAGTTTACAGGTTTAGTTGAGTTTCTTATTGAACTGATAATTGAAGAAGTTAAATCATAAAAACTTTTTAAGTTTATATCGTTTGGATGGAGCCCTCTTTCTTCAAAGTAATTTTCTAAATTAAAAATTTCAACTTCAGGTTTTTCGTCTTTTTTAACGTGATATAATCGTCCTTTATTTAAAATGGGTAAGCCACCATACCAATGTGAGGTGACGAATACTTGATTATTGAAAGTATTAGCAATTTCTTCAATTCTTTCAAATTGGTCGTAACACATTGAAATATGAAGTGAGGACTCTGGTTCGTCAATACCAAGTATTATTTCTTTTTCCGTAGTTGATGTCTGCTTAAGAAAGGCATAGGCAATATCTATTAAAGTTTTTTTTCGTTCTCCTGCGCTTAATAATTTTATTTCCTTCCCATCCTTTTGTAATTGTCTTTTTTTAAAATAAGTATTGATTATTACATTACAGAAATCTTTTGCATAAACATTTTGCTTTGCATTATGTTCTGCTCTAAATTTATAGGAATTATCTATTGTTTGTATTGCGGTTTCAACATCAGCGACATAATTTTTTAACTTATCGTTTACAAAATCAATCACTGAGACTTTTCTGGGTCTAGCACCTGAACCAGGTATTTCAAATTTATCATCCTTTAATAGTGATTCAATCTCGACTTTAAGATCTTTATCCATTAGTGACTGCATTCCTGTGTCCTCTAATTTTAAGAAATCGGATATAGAAGTCTCTACCGGTATGTATAAGTATTGATAAAGTTGAAAAATTGCTTTTTTTATGTTTGCTAACTCTTTTCTGACCGTTACTTCTTCAATTCCTTCCTCCTTTAACTTAATTAGAAACTTAGGGTCCATTGATATAAATGTAGTAGTACTATTGGTTGGCTGTAGTCCAAGCAAAATTAAATAGTGTGTGTTTTTTTTATCTAGTAAATTATTTCTTAACTCTATAAATTTTGTAATTGAAGGGTTTGAACCTATTAAAGAGGAGATGTCCTCTGTGAATAACATTTCGCTAAATCTGGCTAGATAGGGTAATGTCTCCGCACTAACGAAACTATTTATTTTATTCTTTTCTATCAAAAAAACAGGAGCTATATTACTATGAGCCGGTCTTGCTTTTTGATGTATAATAAAATCTCTATCATTAAAAAAAGTATCTAAGGCTTCTAAAACAGAACTTTTTCCTGCACCATTTTCGCCAATGAAAAGGTTGAATTTTTCTTGATGATTATTTGTGAATGGAATGAAGTTAAATTTTTCGTATATTTTATAATTTCTAAGAAAAAGACCTGCGATCATATTACGTGTTTTTTTTAATTTTAATATTAGTTATAAGTTTTTCTCAAATAAAACTAACAACAGAATAAAGAACATTATCGTTCTATATTTACATTGTCAATTTTGTTAAACCCAAACAAAATCTAGCATAAATCCATTAATTACCAACGAAACCTAGTTATATATAGGGATGCAAAATCATAGGGTCTTTCTCAAATATAGGATTAAACCTGACAAAATAACCCTAAAACCAACTGATTATTATCACTAAATTAAAATAGGGGCAAACGCCCCTATTTGGTAGGGGTAAATGCCCCTTTTTAAGTAAGTATTTAATTTTCAAACACCTAACCAACGAATAATTAACACTGCCTAGCATTTAATAAGTTCATGGGGAGGTTTGGCAAAGTTAGACCCGTCCATTTGGGAAAATTAAAATTAATTAGCTACTTTTAGGCAGTACCCTAATTAACCCCATATTAATACCTTACATTATGAAACGACTATTAATACTGCTTACACTTTTACTAACGGTAATTGGTTGTAGTGACCACCTTAACTCATCCGGACAATTGATAGTTGACCCAGGGTTTAGTAATTACGTCAACGCCTTTACGTCTGGTGTGATGTCAAACAGTGACAACATTAAAGTGGTATTATTACAACCGTATGCCAATGCTAAAGCAGGTGAACCGTTAACGGAGGCTGTGTTTTCGTTTAGTCCGTCTATTGAGGGTCAAGCGTATTGGTTAGACCAGCAAACCATTGAATTTAGACCGAATGGGAAACTAAGTTCAGGTCAGTTTTATGAAGCGAGTTTTCATTTAGAAAAACTAATGGCGGTAGAAGAGCCGTTTGAAAATATGGTATTCAGCTTTATGGTAATGCACCAAAGTTTAACGGTCAATTTTCAAGGGATTAAACCAACCGATTTAGATGATTTTTCTAAACAAGAAATTTTTGGAACCGTAAGAACAACAGATGTGGTAGTGCCTGCCAATTTAGAAGCCTGTTTTACAGCAGAGCAAGATGGTAAAAACTTAAATATGGTGTGGACACATAAAACGGGGTCTAAAACACATGGGTATACGATTACAAATGTAAAAAGAGGAAACAACGAAAAATTTATTGAATTGGCATGGAATGGGGAAGCGATTGGTGTGGATATAGCAGATGAAAAAGACATTAGAATGCCACCCTTAGGTGAGTTTTCGGTGATTAAAGCGACTACGGTGCGTGAACCAGGATTACATTTCTCTATTCAATTTTCTGATCCCGTAGACACCCGTCAAGATTTGAATGGGTTGATTTATTTAGTGTCAGGACATGACATGCGTTTGTCTATTTCTCAAAATGAAGTGAAAGCCTATCCTGTAGGAAAACTAGACAGTGAAGAAACCATTATTGTCAATCAAAATGTACTAAATACAAAGGGTAATAGTTTAAAAAGTGGGTATGAGCAAGACGTTCAATTTAACTTAGAAAAACCAGCTTTAGAATTAATTGGAGACGGTGTGATAATGCCCTCAAATGGCGAATTAGATTTTCCGTTTAAAGTCATTAATTTAAAAGCGGTCAACATTCGTGTCATTCAAATTTACGAAAACAACATCAGTCAATTTTTTCAAGACAACCAACATAACGGAACGTCTAACATTACAAGAGTGGGGCGTATGGTCTATGACGGAACGGTGGACTTGGTGTCTGACGAGCCAATTGATTATGGCATTTGGAATAACTTTAAAGTAGACTTAAATCGCTTAATTGAAACTCAGCCCGGTGCTATTTACCGTGTCATGATGTCGTTTGAGCGTTACCAATCGTTATACCCTTGTGGAGACAGTACAGGTGTAGCACGTCCAATGAAACGAACGGAACTGAATTTTGATTCTAATGAATACTATTTCAATTCTAACAACTGGTTTGAAGGCTATTCTGATTATGAAAATAGAGAAAATCCCTGTTCAGATTCGTATTACAAATACTATGAACGCCAAGTGAGTAAAAACGTATTGGCGAGTAACTTTGGTATTATCGCTAAAGAAGGTGCTGATAATGAATTTGATGTAGTGGTGACAGATTTAAGATCAACAGACCCCATTAGTGGCGTAACGATTGAAGCGTATAATTTTCAAAATCAATTAGTAGCGTCTAACTCAACAGACGGAGACGGATTTGTACGATTTAAAACACAGCACAAGCCGTATCTATTAATGGCTAAAAAAGGCGATCAACGTGGGTATTTAAGAGTAGACAACAGTTCGGCTTTGTCTTTAAGTTTATATGAAGTAGGTGGATCAGAAATTAAGCAAGGGATTAAGGGTTATATTTATGGAGAACGTGGCGTATGGCGTCCTGGCGATTCTTTATTTATGTCGTTTGTGTTAGAAGACAAATTACAAACCATTCCAGAAACGCATCCTATCATCATGGAATTATATAATCCAATGGGGAAATTACACGACAAAAAAGTGTCTACCACAGGTGTAAAAGGCATGTATGCATTTAAATTTAAAACCAATGAAAAATCACCAACAGGAACATGGCGCGTTAAAGCCATAGTTGGTAATTCTGTATTCGAAAAATCGGTTAAAATAGAAACCATTAAACCCAACCGTATTAAGTTAGATTTTGATTTCCCAGATGTGATTTCAAGTCATCAATCTATTTCTGCCACCTTGTCCGCACAGTGGTTATATGGTTCGCCCGCTGCCGGGTTAAAAGCCAGAGTAGAAATGGATGTCACTAATATGAAAACAGCTTTTAAAGGCTATGAAAATTATCAGTTTGACGACCGTTCTAATCAGTTTGACATGGAAGAACCTGTTATTGTGGAAGGTAAAACATCAGCCGCAGGTGAGGTGAAATTGAACTTTAAGTGGCGTAAACCCAATAAAACACCAGGAATGTTAAAGGTGAAGTTCAAAACCAAAATATTTGAAAAAGGCGGTGATTTTAGTCAAGACTTTTTATCAAAAAAATATTCACCTTACAGCAGTTACGTAGGGGTTAAATTACCAGGCGGAAGCAATTGGAGAAAAGCATTAAATACTGAAGAATCTCACGGGGTATCTTTGGTCGCTGTAAACGAAAACGGAAAGCCTGTCACTAGAAATGTAAAAGTAGAACTTTATAAAGTGTCTTACAATTGGTGGTGGGAAGGAGACGGTGCAGATGACTTAACGCGCTACATTAACCGTAAATCAAATGATTTAATTAAGTCAGACAACTTCACGATTTCAAACGGAAAAAGCATTTATGATTTAAACTTCCCAGACAGAGGGTGGGGTAAATATATGATTAGAGTGATTGATCAAGAATCTGGTCACAGTACATTAGAAGAATTTTATGCCGACTATTCAGGTTGGTATAGTGACATGGATGGAAATACAGAAGCGGCGGCTATGTTAAATTTAGAATTAGACAAGGCGGAGTATTCTGTTGGGGAAACGGCACAAGTGACTGTACCGTCTGGTGGAGTTGGAAAACTATATGTAACCATTGAAAAAGGAGATCATGTGATTAAACAATTCTGGGTAGACGCTACTGAAGGAAGTACTAAGTTTGAGGTGGACTTGGATAAAGACATGGCACCAAATGTATATGTGAATGTAGTATTTATTCAACCCCATACGCAAGACAAAAATTCATTACCGATTAGAATGTATGGGGTTACGCCATTATTTGTAAGCGATCCGGATACGCATTTAGAACCAGTCATCACAGCGCCAAAAACGGTTCAGCCAGAAACTAAGTTTACCGTAAAAGTAAAAGAACAAAACGGTAAAAAAATGGCGTATACGTTGGCTGTGGTTGATGAAGGCTTATTGTCGTTAACGCGATTTAAAACGCCAAATCCATGGTCTACATTCTATGCTAAAGAAGCCTTAGGCGTGCGCAGTTGGGACATGTATAAGTATGTGATGAGTGCACAAACGGGAAAAATGACCGCCTTATTAGCAGTAGGTGGTGATGAAGGCTTAGTGTATAAAGCAGATGCTACCGCTAACCGATTTAAGTCAGTCGTTCAATATTTAGGACCGTTTTATTTAGATGCTGGAGACGAAGCCAAACATACCATTAAAATTCCAAATTATATTGGTGCGGTAAGAGTTATGGTAGTTAGTGCGCATGAAGGGGCTTACGGTTCTACCGAGCAAGAAATTCAAGTCAAAAAACCATTAATGGTGCAAACCACTTTACCACGTGTGTTAGGGCCTTCAGAAAAAGTGACTATTCCTGTGAATGTCATTTCAATGAGTTCAAAAATAAAAACCGTTAAAGTTAAAGTCACTACTAATGATTTATTAGTTGCAAATGGTTCTACCGTGAAAACGGTAACGTTCAGTAAAAAAGGAGACAAAACGATTTACTTTGACTATAATGTTGCTCGTAAATTAGGGGTGGCTAAATTCAAGGTAGAAATCAGTTCAGGAAAAGAAAAAGCGTATGAAGAAATTGAAATTTTAGTCCGTCCCTCTAATCCAGTAATTGAAGAATCTCAATTCTCTATGGTAGATGGAGGAGCATCTTGGAACTATAATTATAAATCATTTGGAATTACAGGAACGAATACAGCTAAATTGCAAATTTCACAAATTCCAGATTTAAACCTAGAAAAGCAATTGGGGTATTTAATTCGTTATCCGCATGGCTGTATTGAACAAACCACTTCAGCTGTTTTTCCTCAATTGTATTTAAGTTCATTTGTGAATTTGACTAAAACTGAGCAAGAAAAAATTGATGCAAACATTTTGGCGGCTTTACATAAATACAGAAGCTTTCAAAATTCTAAAGGCGGCTTCTCGTATTGGCCAAATGGAAATTCTCATGCCAGTGAATGGGGTACAAATTATGCTGGTCACTTTATGGTAGAAGCTAAAACTAAAGGCTATGAAATTCCTGAAGGTTTATTAAAAGCCTGGTTGAAATTTCAAAAACGTACCGCTACCCAATGGAATAGAAACAATTATTTTGCATGGGGTAGGTATAATGGCGATTTAGCACAAGCTTACAGATTATATACCTTAGCCTTAGCCGGTAAACCAGAAGTGGGTGCTATGAACCGTTTAAAAAATGATTCAAAATTAAGTAATCCTGCGGCTTGGCGTTTAGCAGCTGCCTATGCGATTATTGGTCGTGAAAAAGCCGCTTCAGAACTGGCACAACGCGATTATATTGTGGCGTCTTACCGTGACATGGGCTATTCGTATGGCTCAAGTTTAAGAGATCAAGCCATGGTGTTAGAAACTATGATTTATTTAAAAGACAACGTCAGAGCAGGCGAATTGGTGTTAGACATTGCGTCTGAATTAAACACAGGCTGGCACAGTACACAAACCAGAGCGTATGCGTTATTGGCAATCGGTAAAAGTATAGGGTCTGGTAGTGGGTCGACTGACTTAAATTGTGAAGTGACTATAAATGGAAAAACACAACAGTTAAATTCTGACTTACCTATGTATCAACTAGAGATTGGTGCTAAAGACTTAAGATCAGGAAGTGTGGCTGTTAAAAATTCAAGCGACAGACCTTTATTTGTCAGTTTTGTTCAAGCAGGAATTCCAACGGAAAATAAAATTGTGACGTCTGAAAAGGATATTCAAATGACCGTAGACTATGTAGACATGCAAGGATCACCAATTGATGTGTCGCGTTTAACGCAAGGGCAAGATTTTAAAGCGATTGTAAAAGTCACACATCCAGGCATCAGAAAAG
>Ga0209291_1003201_pt1 | contig 12393 bp, 11 predicted proteins | sample GOMGulsemesocosm_FD_184633 | JGI IMG/M metagenome (GOLD analysis project Ga0209291, IMG submission 184633) | Methane-oxidizing microbial communities from mesocosms in the Gulf of Mexico - GOM9B Gulf of Mexico (SPAdes) (version 2) | ecosystem: Environmental > Aquatic > Marine > Cold seeps... | reverse complement strand
AAAAAAAGAAAAGCTTGTTTAAAACAACATAATTGATTTAGTAAAATCGGAATAAAGAATAAAGTTTATCAAATACTAATTATTCGGTATACCAAAAGACTTTTATACTAGCCATCCACCACTACACTATTACTTAATTTCAACCTTCAAGTATTATAAAATAACTACTCATAAAAAAATATTAACATTACAAAAACACTACCCTATTCCCTGTACAAACCACATCCTCTTTTTGCGACTTTAGCTTAACACCATTATAAGTTAAATCAGTAATAAACTGCTCATTTATATAATTATCTAATGATCCATAGTTTAAATAAAATGAAAGATTATGAATATCAAAATTGGTTTCATTAATTTTAATCTTAAAGAAGTTACCCGTTTCAAGCTGTATTAAAGCCAACAATTTATACCCCTCTAGTTTTTCAAAACCTACACTATTTTTTATTAGGTTATAGGATTCAAATAACAATGGAGAGTACAACAATTCAGAACTATCAAATTTAGTCAATCGTTTGTTCTTCTGTTTAATTTCAATTGTATTCCTCTCTTTAATAAGAAACCCTCTTCCAGAATGAATTGTATGAAATTCTTCTACTCTTGAATATCCAAATTTATTCATTAGCGTTTTTAATATCACGCGTTTTAAAGACACGTGTTTTTCTTTTTGCTCCATTTGTACCAGGTATTGATATAATAGCCCTAAAACAGTGTCTATCTGTATCCTTACACGTTCTGATTCCTTTTTTTGTTTTACCACATACTTTAGAATCAATTGTTTGTTTACATTTTTGACAATACGTGAATAATCCTTTAACTCTATCTCTCTTATCAATTATTAACGGTAGTTCATTATTCATATGTCATTCATTTTTGATAGAAAATCTTTAGCACCCTTTGATTTTGGCTTATAATTAGCTGTTATTACTTTTGATGAATCTTCATAAACACTTGATAATAATTGACTCATATCATCACTCACTAAATTCAAAAACATTTCTTTCCAATTCTTATGATTTCGTTTCATATAATTAATACGCGGCTTATGATAGATTAATAAAAACTCCAGCTCACTTACAGTCTTTGACAACCCTTGTTTAAGAATAAATAAACCATTTCTCTCACACCAGGATATAGCTCCTCTAACCGTTTTATAATTCAACATTCTTTGCACAACTTCAATATCAATTACTTTTAATTGAGGCACATAGTTATTTTTAAGCAACTTTCTAATTTCAATATTGTCTGTTTCTTTATCTATAATATTATTACTAATTTTCATCCTTAAAAAAGATGTGTTCGCTTTCCACTATTGGGTAAAGAGAATTTATTTGCTTTTGACCTGGCTTATCCAGTATCTTTATACTAAGTTCAAAACTGAATTATGGTTTTATTTTATCAACTTTCGTGAAATAAGCAATGTTACCATCTTCTGCTGTAATTTGCATTGAGGTATACTCTCCTTTTTTAATATGATCCATTAATCGGCTTTCAATGTCCACTTTCTTTTTAATGATTTCAATTTCCTGTTCTTTAAATCTTACTACTATTTGCTTAATATTATCAGGCTTATTTCTAATAATCTTCAATAGTGCATATTCATCCTTATTTAATAATGCAGATTTCTCTAATGGAAATCCACGTTCATCATTTTTAATAAATTTTGAAATAATTTTATTTAATGATACGCTCAAATATGTTCTAGATAATTGTGATGTTAGATATTCAAAATATCTTTCTTTTCTGAAAGTTCTATCATTTTTTTTGATAAAAAAGAAAACTCACCACATGTATCTTTAAAGAACAAAATTGAACTTTGCTCATTGTAAGTAATTGCATTAATCAAAAAGTCATCTAAACGTGTATACTTGTTTTCAAATATTTTAATGACTTCTGGATTATCTCTATTTGCATATATCGTTTTATAAATATCTGGATTTATTTTATCTAATTCAACTTTCGAATCTAACGTAGATTGCAAGACCTCTTTTGCTGGTAAAAATGCTAATAGTTTTGATTTCAATTCAAGCATTTCAGCATAAGAAAATCCGTAATTCCTTAACTCTTCTACAATTTTAACCCAACGTATTCAGTATAACTAAGGTGTTTCCACTTTCCTTTATCTAAGTCACCCCCAATTGAAATAAGGTTACCTCTTTCCCAATTTATAAAATCTGTATACACAACATCTAATTGAGTTCTTAAGAAAACACGCTGTTTTAGCTCCTCAAGAAGCTTACCTCCGAGCGATAAATCACCTACATATTTCGTTAAATCCATTTTATTACATTTGTAAATTCTTATTTTCATTATTTAAGAAATTTACTTCTATAACAAAACACTAAACAAACATTTAAAAAAGCACTTTCATTGAAAAATAAAGTATCAATATTGATTATTGTGAAAAATACCAAAGTATATTATACTTCTAGATAGTTTCATTATTAAACAAATCAATACAAAAAATAATTTCACTTATTGAAATTTATAAATAATGTTTAAATTTGACAAGGTATCGTAAGACTAACAATTATATAAAAAATCATATGAAAATAATTCACAACTTATTAATTATAGGAGTACTTCTATTTGTAATTCCTAACAAAACAAATGCACAATGTCCCGATTTTCATCAAATTAAAAAAGGTTCTAACAAATATAAAAATGCTATATCTGATTTTGCAAAAGGAGAAATTACTGGTCAGGCTATTAAAAAATACTTAGGGAAAATAGCCGGAAAATCATACGGAATCTGGGGTATGATAGCACCTTCCGACTTAGCTAAAGATGCTGATAAACCGGAACTGTTTAATATAGAACAAGGAGTTAAAACTTATTTAAAGGGATTTGAAAATGTAAATTATAAACAGATGAAAAGAGGTCTTGTAAAATTAGAAAGTGCAGTTAACGAAGCGAATAAAAGAAAGACGATCAGTTTAGACTGTTATAATGATTGGGGAAAAACCATTGATCTTTATAAAGAAATAGCAGAAAATATGCAAAATGCAATTATACTATATTAAGTAATACATTCAATTAAAAAACCAGTATAAACTCATACAATACAAATAGCACAATATTTAATTACCAATACTTGATCTGATTTGGCCATTTGATAGAACCTTCATATAATGAAATAAATTCATTAAAAGGGACACTATGTTTCTTACCCTCAGCGGGGTCTATATAAGTAAATATAGTTCCTGCACTTGAGCCATCACCTTTTATAGCAGTTATCAATAAGGCATGATACCAAGTCGTACTTCCATTACCCCCAATTAAAACAGTTACAGACAGTGGTCCATGGTTCTTTAATTCTTGATACCATCCATTTATAGATGGATTAAAATTTTTCACAAAAGTTAGACCTGCGTTTTTACAAAACTTGTCTTCTTCACTACCTAACAACCCCTTACCATCATTAAATAAGTCCAGATAAATATTTGAATCATATTTTAATGCTTTTAATGCATTAGAAACGGAAAATGAAGCTTGTTTTTTCCAAGAATATTGCATTGCATAAACTACTGCCCAACAAGTATTATTACCTTCCTTTTGTTTGATTAATGGAATTGTACCAACATCAAAATCTAGTATATTTTCAGACTCTACAAAAGAGTCAGTTAAATTATAAGTAGTGTCAATATTAGAAACATTACAACTAAAAAGCAAAGTAAAAACAAACAGCGCTAATAAATTATTAATTTTCATTATTTTTATTTTTAAGTGAATTATTCAATAAACTAAATGGTATCAATTTTAACTTTTCCTCATTACCCCAATACCTATAACCTTGATAACTGTATAGAATTTTCCAAGCTAGTTCTAAATTTGAACTATATTTAATTTTACTATATATTCCTGTATTATTTTTAATAATCTCATTATTTATAAATTTAATATTATTTTCTATTTTTTCTAAATCATAGCTAAACGTTATAGGAATATTTGATTTTTTATTTTCTAATATATAACCTATTTTATCTATAGTTGTATACACTGCCGTAAGTTGATTTTGCTTATTTTTTTTAACGTCAATAATAGCTGTACTGTCTTTTATCATAAGTTGTACTATTTTATCATAAAAATTCTTATGTTCAATAAAAAGAGAAGAAAATGTTGTAGCATCTCCTTTGTTTTTTGTGAAAAGTCCAGATTCTAGTTTTAGGATTGACTTTGTAACTGTAGCTATTGTAGCTTTTTTATAATAATAATATAGCGAAAATTGGTTTTGATTATTGTCTTTAATATATTTAACAACATCTCTATTAGCACTATACAAATATAAAGATTTCGATTCTTTAGATAATAATGTTAGAATAGTTGGTCTTAGAATATGTTCTTTATCCTCAATTTTTCTAATCAGAGTATTAAAAGTAATATCATTTGTAACTTCAATCTTCTTGGACAAATCAGATTCTTTAAAAGTAACCAAATCAGAACTCAGGCTTTTCCAATTATTTGACTCTACATTTGAATTTTTACTAAAGGTAATTTCAATTGACAAACTATCTTTTGATGGAATGTGCCATAGTTCTAGCTTCCCATTTGCCTCACTAATTTGAACTTCTCGAATAGAGATTGTTTCATTTAAATTATTAAGTTTAATTTTAATATATTTTTCAAGTTTATGAAGTTTTAATTCAAATTTTTGTTTACCCAAATTAGTAATTTTATTCGCAAACGAAAGACTTTCATAAGCTTTTGGAATTTGTAATATAGAATTAATGTTACCCTTACTAATACTAAGTTCAATTTCCTTGGTTAAGTTAATTTTAAATTGAATAACCTTTTTAATAACCTCTAAATCAATCTGAGGTATATATTTATATATAAAAGTACTACTTAATGGTATTAAGAAAAAACTAGAGTCTTGCATAAAGATAAATCCGTCATGGTTCTCAAAACATGTATATAGAGCTTTGTATTCTTTTTTTAATTTTCTTTTTTCCTTCGTAGGCACATCCTTAAAGCGTCTAAATCTATAAATAAAAAGATGGGAAGTATAAAGCTTCATACTATCTATTTTACTACCATTCAAATTTATTCGCTCAATTTTATTCACGGATTCAAATGAAGGGTTCTGAAAATGATAACTATAATGAACTGGAAGCAAAGCAAACTCAAAATCTGGAGTATAATTAAACTTAAAGGCCTTTATATTTGGCACAATTCTAGAAAATAAATCAATAGAAAAAACGATTCTAGGAGTTTTTACAGAACTGTCATATACTAATAATGGTCTAAAAGTATGTACATCCAAATTAGCATCACATTCAAAACAAGTTTTAGCTTGATACTTTTTTGTTAAACAATAATAATTTTTCGCATTATAAAAAACTCTTTTAAGTTTAATTGGCTTAAGCAGATAAATATACTTTTGCCTTATGTTTTGTGACGAACTAGATACTCCTCCAGATGGTGACGAAATATAAAAATGCTTAAGTTTGTTATCTCTAATTTCTACGGAAGTATTAGATAAATCAACCCCTTTAAAAACAGTTTTCCTCAAGGCTTCTGACAACTCTGATACCGGCACATAATTAACTCCCGTTTTTGCAGCCCATGTAACTTCACTTCCTTTAGGACCAGGAGAAGTGAGCTTGACAACTCCTATTTCACCATCATCAGGTATGACTGAACTTCCATTCCCACCATCACTATCACCATCACCATCACCATCACCATCACCACCATCATCTGTATTTTCGCCAAACAATTTCCCATCAGAACTTAATTTTAAATGAGGCTCTTTTAAAAAGGTAAGTATTACTTCTGGATTAAAATCAAATAACTGTAAAATCTGATCAAGAATTAAATCTTTGTCTATTCCGTTTAAACTTGGAGCTGTTGCTGATAAGGAAACACCTAGAGCTTTAAACTTAATATATGCTTGTCTTGCGTTAAGTTTTAAATTAACACTTGATAATTCAAATTTATCCACTTTTAATTCCCCCTTCAATTCGGCTATAGCATTAGTATATAAGCTTTGTGGCTTATTTAACTCTAGTTTTGAATAGAATTCAGCACCTAATTCACCAATTGGAATTGTACATTCCCCAGTAAAGTCTAAATTAATTATTTTTTCAGCCTTCACATGAATAATTTCACTCTTTGCTTCAAAATCCAGTCCTAACATTTTTAATTGCACACTATTTACAATGGAATCATAATCTTTACCTGCACTAATTAGTGCCGTCTGGTCAAAATCTATAATTTTTTTAAAGGAACCAACAGTTCCTCCATTCATATGAAATCTTTTTACCCCATTTAATTGTATTCCGCCCTCTCCTTTCATAATAGCAAAGGCTGATATTACAATCAAATCTCCATTAAAAAACAGATTACCTGCTTGGTCTCCTCCATAGTGCACGCCCATTCCAGCGTTTAATTTTATTAAACGAGCCCAACTTCTTGCTTCTTCAGAAGTACCTAATGTAAACACGGTATTGAATGTTATTTTTGAATTTTTTAAATCTAACTTTACACCTGGATCAATCAAAGCAAAGTATGGCGGTATTGGAATAACAATGGGAAGAGTAAATTCAAGTAGAGGTTCAAATTTTATTTCTTTTCTAGTTATGGTAAACTGCATTGTTGGTAAACTAAAATAGTCTTCAATCGTTAACTTCACCTCTCCTGTTATTCCTATTTCCTCTTTTCCTTTTTCACCAGTTAAAGGTTTAAGGTTTTCAATTTTCACACTAACCCCCGGTGTAATGTCAACTTCAAAAACTCCAATTATTGCATTAATAACTTCCCTCTTGAGATCTTCTTCATTAATACTAAGTTCAACATAAAAATTAGGTTTATAGTTAACAATTAATTCAGCTGGAATAATAACCTTTTCAATTAACGAAATTTTTGTTTCAAATGTTAACTTATCTTTTTCAAGTTTTTTTAATTTAACAAGAGAAATACCTTGATATTCGCCTAATTTTATTTCTATTGGATTCTTTTTAATGTTTTTATTAATTAATGCTGTTATTCTTCCTAATAAGGTATTTCCAATATCATAATTATCCAATCTTAAATCACCGTTTTGTAAAAGTTTTAGTTTGCCACATTTTTCATCTACTCCTAATTCTGCTATAGTTAATTTTAAATCTGCAACCAAAATTTGGTTTTCAAAATGTGGATCATGTAAACTCACATATTTATAGTCTAAATGCAATTTCTTTAAATTGCTGATTACAACTTTTTCTAATAAATTAACATCAATTTTTTCTAATTTTATACCATTTTGATTTATCAAAATATTACCTTTTAAACTTGTGTAATCCGAACATGTAATATTTGCTTTTATTTCTTGATTTTCACAATTCAAATCTCCAACAACATCAAATTTAAGGCCATAAAAAGATACAGATCTAGTTGTGTCAAATGAGTCGCAATAATCATTTATTCCTTCAATTACATAATTTTTCAAAACATCTTTAATCAACATTTCAATATTACTTAAAACAAAACGTTCAACTTCAGGAACAATATGATTGGTAAAATATTTATCCAAATCTTCACCTTCCTTTAAACAAATATCAATCGTTTTTGAAATAGTACCTTTTAAAATAATTTCACCATACAACTCTTTATTATTTACATTAAAGTTAAACTTTCTAAATTCTACGAATGAGCCTAAATTGTCTTCAATATTCTGCAAGTATTTTTCATATTCTTTACCTACCTCAAAATCTCCAACAAAAGTTTTGATTTTATTTCTTAGTAAATTTTCTATAGGCAATGGAGGAGAAGAGAATTTTAAAAACGCCCTACCTTCACCATGAACCAATTCGCCAATGACATGTACTGTTGATATGCTATCTCCAAGTAACTTAGTTAATTGAGGTATAAACTCAACAGAACTTGTTATACCACTTTTGTTTGCTTTAAAAAATAAAGGTTTAGTTATTCTATGAGCCCATAAAAGTTTAGCTAATTCATTATTGGTTTCTTTAACAGATTTATTCATTTCTATAGAAACCTTTTTGTACATCAGTTCTGTAATATATTCTTGAAATTGTAACGTATCAATTTCAGAGTTTAAATCTTGTATTGAAACTTTGAAAGGTTGCGGTTTATTCAATGATTTTAAAAAATCAGGTTGTTGCCAGATAAATTCAATGCTCGTATTCCAGTTTTTTGGATTTATTTTTATCTTATGAATTTCAATACCCAATTCCTTTGGTAAGTTCATTAATCCTGTAGATTCTATTTGTTGCTTATAATCTGTCTTTAGCCTAGTCCAAATCCCAATGTCTTTTAATTCAATTTCTAAATTAAAACATTCTCTTGTTGGCATACTATCATGGACAATGTATGATGCTTGATAATTATTATTAATAGATTCTTTATAATTTAAAGTAACTTGATTCACTTCTATTCCTAAAGGAATTTCTACAGTTAAATTTTGCATTGACTCTTGAGCCAATTTTTTATTATCCTCTGCTATCTTTTTTTGTTCTTGATTAAGCTTTTCTTTAGGGTTCAACTTTTCACCGATCCATTTAGCATCATCACGTTTAATTATTGCTTTATGTACCAAAAAAACATTCACACTTGTCTCCAAAGACATTTTATTTTTGTTTAATCTTTCTAAAACTCCTTTTTTAGGTTTAAGTCTTACCCAAACTCTATCATCTTTATTTTTTTTTATATCTATATATTCATCATTATTTATAAGTAATTCGTTACTTTTTATAATCGACTCTTTTAACAAAGCATTTGTTTGGTTTATAAGACCATCTTCAACTTCATTCAATTCATTTTGAATACTTGAGAGTCTTTTAGAAATTATATCAATTCTCGTTGATAGCTTCTCCACGTAAACAAAAATATTTTTTTCTAATTCGTACTCTCTTTTATTACGTCTAATTTTCCATTTTCCCAAAGATTCAAAAGTCCTATTATCTGGCAAATGTTTAATTATTTTTAATTCATTGACATATTTAATAAGCATTTCATTTTCAATTTTATTTGGAAATAAGAATGAAAAAAGAGTAGATTTTTTATTAAGCTCTACAAAACTTACTATTGCTTTTACGCTTTCTTTAATTGCTCTTGTATCTATGTAGGTTTTTAAGAATTGTTCTTCAAGGTTTTCATGACTAACAATAACCTCTAATTCAGGCCCAATAATTCTTAAAATACTTAATAGTGTTGTATATTCTCCTGAAACAGAATCTGGAGAAGTTGTGATGAATTTAATATCTTTTTTATACGAATTTTGCATTTCTTCAGACAAAAGCAAACTATATTTTATGCTTCCGTCCTTTATAAAACCAATAAGTTCTTTCTGTTCTGTTTTCGTTTTGTTTTTAAAATTTTTTAAAACTTTGCCTATTTCAATTACGTTAGGATCATTTTTAATACCAGAAGAATCTAATCTTATATTTAATATTGGATCAATTGTACTTGTAAAGTCTGAATTGCCTTTATTATAATAAAACTCAACTTGCGATTTAATATTATAAAGTGTTATTAAATCATCCGCCGAAAGGGCTTCCAAACTTACGGAGTCAAAGTTTATATTAGAATCTATACTAACCGATTTATATGTATCTTCATTACTAATAAGTGATATACTGACTAAAATAAAAAGTATAACTTGAAAAACATTTCTATTAAGTCCTTTCATCTACTTAGCATTAGTTTTAATAAAACTATATTGACCTATTGAGATTTCAGTCCTTTTAACATTAGGTAATACACCTCTTCTAGTGATTTTATGAAAAACAGTATCCTTTTTATTTGTGATTCTATCAACTAAATCATGCTCAGGAAAGTCAACTTTATTATGTATTTTCATATTACTATATGCAAACACACCAAATTTGTAATTATTATTATCTTCCTTATAAACGGTTCCATAAATATAATAAAATTGAGATTCAATTCCCTCCTTGTATGCTGGTCCCCAAGCGTACACATTTTCTAATTCACTTCCTAAATCTAAACACCCATTTTCTTTTAACAACAATAATCCTTTATTATCTACTTTGGAAGTATGAAATCCTTTATTGTTTTTCACATATGGAATTACTAATAAATCCTTATTTTGAATTTCTACTTCATACATTATAAAGTCTCTTGGAGATCCTGAAGGATTTGATTTAGATTGCTTAGATACAGAAAAAATAAGCATAAGAACAATAGTCCCTCCTAACGCACAAGCTAAGATATCGATAAATGAAAAAATGCTATTTTTATTTGAAAACATTATTTTTCTATTATTTTAATTAAATCTTCAGTTTTAGTTTTACCTCCTTCAAATTTAATTAATAAATCTTTAAGTGCTACATTTTTCAGTTGGATCGGACCTTTTTCAAAGGTACCTGAAAAAACTTCTACTTTATTTTCAAAAGCTGCTCCTTCAATAATTTTAGTCGAAATTTGATAATCCGTTTTATTAAATAAATACCTCCTTTTTGAATCAACATTTATGTCAAATGTCAATTTAGGATCCATTATAGTGTCAGATACTAAAGTAAAATAAACACTATTTTTTCCAAAATGAACAGTTTTTTCAATATGATTTTCAAAACTCCTATTATAATTCCATCTTCCAAAAGATGTCTTCTTTATTAATTCAGAAAATAATTGAGAGTTATAATGTATACCTACTACCCGAACAGAAACCATTTTACCGTCTAAATTATTTTTCAATTCTAACGCTGAAAAATTAGACATATTTCCATTACTATTCCCAAAAGAACTTGTATTACCTTGTGAAGATTCAAACTCTAATGTTTTTGAAAAAACCAATAAAAGAACTATAGTGGCACCTAAAGCACAAGCAAGAATGTCGATAAAACTCATTCCAAAACCATCATCAATATCTTCAGTATTAGATGCCATTATTCAACATCTAAATTATTTAAATACGATAATAATAATTTAATTAACTCGAGTACAATAACTAAGACTAAAGCTACAAGTGTAGTTGTAAATGCAATCTTTAACATATTGGTTACATCACCTATTGCTACAGAACTTTGAACTTGATTTCCTGCTCTAACTATCGAATCCGCATCACCTAACGCTAATCCCAGCCCTCTAATGGTACCAATAAAACCGATTGCAGGAATAGTAGTAAATAACCATTTTAATGACTTCTCTCTAAACTTAATCATCCTAGTTGTACTTTCAAAAAAAAGTTTTCTATCATTCAAAGTTTTTTGAATTAATAAAAACAAGGCACAAAAGAAAATAATTATCATTAGAAACTGTTCTGGACCTTTGTAGATAACTAGCCAATCTTTTGCTGCAACTACCTCAGGGTCTTCCATTATATTAAGGATCACATTTTGCATCAACTCTTTGATTTGTTTATATTCATCAGAATTCTCAATAGTAGCCCCTTCAAGTTCAATAGGCAAGTTGTCAAATTTTGAGCCTATTTCAAAATGTAAAAATAATCTATTTAACAAATCAGTTTTAGTATCACCAGAGTTTAGCCCTTTTAACTGAGAAACAGTAACAGAATTAGAAGCACTAATATATCTATCATAACTAACGAATGCTTCTTCTTTTTCTGCTAGACATGAAACTACATGAGCTATTAACTCTTCTTCATTAAACGAAGAGTTCAATGTATCATTGCCAATGTTTTTAGAAAATGAAGTTAAAAAACTTACACCTTTCTCTTTGTACAAGTTAATTGTTCCATTTTGAAAAGTTTTCTTAAATCCATTCTCAATTAACCCACCAACTTCACCAATCCCATCATCCCATTCAATGATATTCATATTTGCAAGAAGTCTCCAAATTTGTATTTTGTGATCTTCAAATTGAGATATTCTACTTGAATCCACTATTACACCACTAAAAGCTGGATCTTGTTGAATAGAACCTGAAAATGCCATAGCAGATTCGATATTTGATTCATACTTGGAATGCATTCTATTAACAACAATATTATACAAGATAATTCCAGCCAACACTCCTAAAGTAATGGAGATCAACACTCCTGATCTTAATGTTTTTTTCATATTTAAACAATTGTTCTTAAAGTTCGAATTGTTCAAAGATAATAAAAGAAACTTTATGAAGTTATTCAATCACTTTAATTGACTTTAATATTTTAACATTAAGCTCTAATACTAATAATATATTGTTCGTATATCACTATGATAATTACCAATTACTTTTTAAATGTATAGATGTATTTAAATAAGAGGAATTGTAAATAACAAACTAGAATTTTGATATTTAAAATCTAGATCAAAAGAGCTTTTTCAAATCCTATAGATAAAACAAACCATATAATTACTATCAAATTTATTCAGTCGTTTCTTCTTATGTTTAATTTCAATTGTATTCCTCTCTTTAATAAGAAACCCTCTTCCAGAATGGATGGTATGAAATTCTTCTACACTTGAATATCCAAATTTATTC
>Ga0209291_1003197_pt1 | contig 12407 bp, 11 predicted proteins | sample GOMGulsemesocosm_FD_184633 | JGI IMG/M metagenome (GOLD analysis project Ga0209291, IMG submission 184633) | Methane-oxidizing microbial communities from mesocosms in the Gulf of Mexico - GOM9B Gulf of Mexico (SPAdes) (version 2) | ecosystem: Environmental > Aquatic > Marine > Cold seeps... | reverse complement strand
ATTCTTTACTAATGTCTGTAAATGCTGCAATATTATCTTTAAAAATTAAAGCCAAAACGAAGAATACTACAGAGGTAAGTAGTAAAGAAATTGTAGAGGTTCCTACAACGTTATTTTTATTATCTTCATTATGAAAAAACCTAAAAAAAGCAGTTTCCATTCCGTAGGCCAAAATCACATTAAATATTACAAACCAAGAAAATATTAACGATACTTTACCATATTCTGCAACAGATGTCAATACGCCTGTGTATAAAGGGACAAGTAAAAAACTGAGCATACGAGGTAATACTGTAGCTAAGCCGTAAATAAAAGTTTGTTTAAATAATTTCTGAAAAATGCTCAAGTTGAATCTGTAATTTATGCTGTAAAAGTAACTTTTTTGTTGGATTTCTAAAAAAAAATTAAGCGCCTCTTCGAGTTTGTAAATACTCATAAGCTTCTTTAATTTGCTTGAATTTTTCTTCAGCTGCTTTTACATGGGTATCCCCTAAATGCTGAATTTTATCAGGATGATGTTTTTTTGCCATCTTACGGTATGCTTTTTTAATTTCATCACTTGAGGCTGACTTCTCGACATTTAAAATCTTGTAAGCACTTTCTTTATCATAACCATTGAAATTTGCTTTCTGATAATTTGAGCGTTGATTATACCCTGAAAACATTGCCTCTATAGCATCGTAATCACGTCGGCTTATGTGCAAGTACCCCGCTATTTTTCTGATTTCTGTTATTTCATTCGGACTTACATATCCGTCAGAAGCAGCAATTCCAAATAAATAATGTAGTAGCTGCAAACGAGAAGGGTGATCCATATGTCGTTGGATTTGCATACAGACCCTTCTGGTGGAAACAGTATCGTTTTTTATAATCTCATTAAAAATCTTGAAAGCATTATTTGCACGTGTTTTTCCAAAAAGACTCACAAAATGTGTGCGTACATAATCTAATTCTCGCTGATCTATTTGATTGTCTGCTTTAATAACCAAAGCTGACAAAATCAGTAAGCTAACTTCAAAATCTCCAGGTTCAGTGCTCTCTCTTTTTTGCTGTTGTTCCTTTTTAAATTGTTTGGCATCTGCCTGATGAAAACCATCTATCAAACTTCCAAAAGCAAAACCCAACATACCACCAATAGGACCACCAACGGTCCACCCTAATCCAGCGCCAACAAATTTTGCAAATCCCATTAAAACATAGTTATATTCCAAATATACTTGAATTTAAAGCTATTAACGGTGTTATTTAAGTTTTATTTAATAAAGCATCAATAGTTTTTGTGTATTTTTGCGACTCAAATACTAATAAACACAAAAAGAATATATATTATGTATCCACCAGAATTAGTAAAACCAATGCGTGAAGAATTATCTTCATTTGGTTTTGAGGAAGCGCAAACAGCTGAAGCTGTAACTGCTATATTAGCGAAAGAAGGAACTACCTTAGTTGTGGTAAATTCTGTATGTGGTTGTGCAGCAAGAAATGCACGTCCAGGGGCAAAAATGTCGTTAGAAAATGCAAAGAAGCCAAATAATTTGGTTACTGTTTTTGCTGGAGTAGATAAAGAGGCTGTTAATGAAGCTCGTAGTCATATGATGCCTTTTCCTCCGTCATCACCATGTATGGCATTGTTTAAAGATGGAGAACTAGTACATATGTTAGAACGTCATCATATTGAAGGTAGGCCAGCAGATATGATTGCTGAAAACCTAAAAGATGCTTATAACGAGTTCTGCTAGACCGCATTGCGGCTTTTAGTATAAAAACCACTAATACATAAATTTATGTATTAGTGGTTTTTTGTTTTATTATATCAATTTACTGTAATTAAATAAATGCTTCATTTTTTTTACTATGAATAAAAAACAAATAATAGATAATACAATAGTCTTTGTAAAAGAAACCTTAAAAAACGCTGAAGGAGGTCACGATTGGTTTCACATTCATCGCGTGTTTAAGAATTCATTACTGATCGCAAAGAATGAACCTGTTGATGAATTTGTAGTTGGTCTTGGAGCTTTGCTTCATGATATAGCAGATTCTAAATTTCATAATGGTGATGAAACTGTTGGCCCCAAAATAGCGACTGATTTTCTGCTAGGCCAACAAGTGGATAGCGTGACTATTGATCATGTAGCTCAAATTATAAGAAATATATCTTTTAAAGGAGGAAAAGTGGCGCGTACTTTTTCTTCAATAGAACTGGATGTAGTACAAGATGCCGATAGATTAGATGCAATAGGAGCAGTTGGGATTGCTAGAACATTTAATTATGGTGGTTTTAAAAACAGGGCAATTTACAATCCAGAAATTCAACCAGCATTAAATATGACTAAAGAGGAGTATAAAAACTCCAAAGCACCAACTATAAATCATTTTTATGAGAAGTTATTGTTGTTAAAAGATAAAATGATACAGAAACAGGGAGGCAGTTGGCACAACAACGTCACGAATTTATGGAAGGGTATTTAGAGCAGTTTTATGCCGAGTGGGAAGGAAGCTGTTAAATTATAAAGCCTTTTTACTCATAAGTAAAAAAGGCTTCATAATTTTATAAGAATAACTAGAGTTTACTCTTCATTCTCTAAAGAATTCCATCCTTGTGCTTTCAGTTCTATTTTCTGATTACCACGAGTAATCAAATTCATTCCTTCTGAAGTATCAGCCATATGCCCAATGATTGTAAAGTTAGGGTTTGCCTTAATTTTAGGGAAATCTTCTTGAGAAACGGTAAATAACAATTCATAATCTTCGCCTCCACTTAAAGCTATAGTGGTGCTATCCATGTTAAACTCTTCACAAGCAGAAATTACTTGTTGGTCTAACGGAATTTTATCTTCATATAAATTACACCCAACTTCTGATTGTTTGCATAAATGCATTATTTCAGAAGATAATCCGTCACTAATATCAATCATAGAAGTAGGTTTAACTTCTAAATCTTTTAATAATTTAGAAATATCCCTTCTCGCTTCTGGTTTTAATTGGCGTTCAATTAAATAGGAGTATTGATCTAAATCTGGTTGATTATTCGGATCTGCTTGGAAAACTTGCTTTTCTCGTTCTAAAATTTGAAAGCCTAAATATGCAGCGGCAAGATCTCCAGTAACAACTAATAAATCATTTGCTTTTGCACCATTTCTATATACAATATCTTCTTCATTAGCTTCACCAATTGCGGTAACACTAATTAGTAATCCAGTTTTAGAAGAGGTAGTATCACCACCAACAACATCAACATTATATGTTTTAGCAGCAGCATAAATTCCCTCGTATAACTCTTCGATAGCCTCTAAAGGAAACCTGTTTGAAACAGCAATTGAAACAGTTACCTGAGTAGCAGAAGCATTCATTGCGTAAATATCCGATAGATTTACCATTATAGCCTTGTATCCTAAGTGTTTCAACGGCATGTATGACAAGTCAAAATGAATTCCTTCCACTAGTAAGTCAGTAGACACAATTGCTTTTTTACTTTTAAAATCCAATACTGCAGCGTCATCACCAATTCCTTTTAATGTTGACTCTTGCTTAATTTTAAAGTTCTTGGTTAAATGGTCAATTAGTCCAAACTCACCCAACTCAGCAAGCGATGTTTTTTTCTGGTTCTTGTCTTCTATCATGATGCAAAAATAAACTTTTGAAGCTAATAATTAGCCTGCTAAAATGATTAATATTTAATTGATTATATTTACGAACCCAGTAATTTTATAATAACTTCCCTACTTATGAAAAGAATTTACTTTTTTTTACTAGCTTTAATTTCCTTTTTTAGTTATTCTCAAACTACTTGTACTGGTAACCTTGCAGGAGGATTTCCTTGTGATGATTACGATTTAATGGATCATTTTGACAAGGCTACACTTAGTAATCAAGATGGTAGCGATATATGGGGATGGACAGATCCGTTAGATGGGAAGGAGTATGCCTTAACTACGTTTGAGGATAAAACATGTTTTTTAGATGTTACAGACCCCTTAAATCCTGTATACAAAGGGTTTTTAAACACAAATGCTGGTAGTAATTTTTGGAGAGATGTAAAAGTGTACAATAATCATGCTTTTATTGTTGCCGATGTAGTTGGACCACACGGTATGCAGGTTTTTGATTTAACAAGACTAAGAAGTGTTGCTAGTCCACCAGAAAATTTTACTGCTGATGCGGTTTTTACTACTGGGTTAGCAGGTGCTGTAATTGGTAGTTGTCATAATATTGTAATTAACGAAAGTAAAGCTATAGCTTACCTAGTTGGTTGTAATAGTGCGAATGGAGGAGGACCAATAATGATTGATATTTCAAATCCAACTAGTCCAGTAGCTGTAGGTGAATATACTGTAGATGGTTATACGCATGATGCACAGGTGGTTACCTATGATGGCCCAGATACTGACCATACAGGTAAGGAAATTTTAATAGGAAGTAATGAAACAAAGGTAGTGGTGATAGATGTTACAGATCCTGTAAACCCTTCAAAAATATCTGAAGTTACATACAGTAATACAGCATACACACACCAAGGGTGGTTTACTGATGATAAAAATTATTTTTTGGTAGGTGATGAAGAAGACGAACAAAATTTTGGAAATAATTCACGAACTATAATTTTTGATTTTTCTGATTTAGATAACCTAAGTTATCACTCAGAATTTCTTGGGTCCAAAGCAGCGATTGATCATAATTTATATGTTAAGGGTAACTTGGTTTTTCAAGCAAATTATAGGTCTGGGTTACGTGTGCTAAATATTGCTGATATCAATAATATAACTGAGGTAGGTTCATTTGATACCCACCCTGAGAGCGATGCAGCTAGCTTTCATGGAGCTTGGAGTGTATATCCATATTTTTCGAGTGGAAATATATTAATTAGTGATATTGATCGCGGTTTTTTTATAGTTAGAAAATCAGGAACTTTAAGTATAGATAATGCTATTTTCGATCAGAATCAAATTTCAATCCATCCAACTCCGGCTTCAGGAAGTTTATATGTGGAAAGTAAAAATAATAGTATACAAAACATTCAATTATTTAATGTTTTAGGACAAAAAATAACCGAAGTTAATGCGGAAAATCAAAAAGAAGTTGAGTTAGATGTTAGGAGCTTTAGTGAAGGCTTTTATTTTTTAAAAATAAACAATGAGTTTACAAAAAAGATTTTAATAAAAAGATAGAATATTAAATAACAATGAAAAAAATTAAAAATAGTTTTAAAGTAGTTTTACTTCTATTAATAGGTTATTCTTTAGTTAATTGTTCTGATGATGAGTCACCAATTATTGCCTCAATAACATCAGCTCAATTTCCATGCGAAAATGGACTTGCAGGTATATATCCATGCGATGGTTATGATTTAATGGCGCATATCCCTATTGCTGATCTAGGAGGGGTAGGGGCTGAAGGTAATGATTCTTGGGGGTGGACGGATCCAGTAACGGGTAAAGAATACGCTTTGGTAGGAACAACTACGGGTTCTGCGTTTGTAGATATATCAAATGCTTCAGCACCAATATTACTAGGAGCACTTCCAACGGTTACAGTCAGTAGCGTTTGGAGGGATATTAAGGTGTATCAAAACCATGCATTTATAGTTGCTGATAACGCAGGAAATCATGGGATGCAAGTATTTGATTTAACGCGTTTACGTAATGTAGTAAATCCTCCAGAAGTATTTACAGCAGATGCACATTATACGGAATTTGGAAAGGCTCATAATATTGTCATTAATGAAGTTAGTGGTTATGCATATGCTGTAGGGTCAGATACTTATAGTGGAGGACCACATTTTATCAATATTCAAAACCCAACTACTCCAATTGCAGCAGGTGGTTATGCTGTGGACGCTTACTCACATGATGCGCAGGTAATTACATATAATGGGCCTGATGCAGATCATATTGGTAAAGAAATATTAATTGGTAGTAATGAAAATGAAGTGGTAATTGTTGATATTACCGATAAAGCAAATCCAACAAACATATCAAGTATCAGTTATAATAATATAGGGTACACACACCAAGGTTGGTTTACGGAAGATTTTAGACATTTTATTGTTGGTGATGAAACAGATGAATTAGGTTTTGGAGGAAATACTAGAACTTTGGTTTTCGATTTTTCTGACCTTGATAATCCAGTATTCAATACCGAATATTTTGGGGGAACAGAGGCTATTGATCATAACCTGTATGTAAAAGGAAATTTGTGTTATCAAGCTAACTATACTGCTGGAGTGCAAGTGTTAGATGTGTCAGATATTGAAAATGATGTGTTAACACAGGTAGGTTCTTTTGATACTTACCCTTTAGACAATAATACTGCTTTTCATGGAGCATGGAATGTTTACCCATATTTTGCAAGTGGAAATATTATAATTAGCGATATAGAAGGCGGTTTATTTATTATAAGAAAAAGTATAAATTGATACGATGAAAATATTAATACAAATATTCCTAGTAAGTCTGCTTATTTTCTCTTGTTCAGAGGATGAAAATCTACCAATAGTAAATATCTCCAATGGAGAAGTTGAATGGTCAAAAACATATGGAGGATCAAAAAATGAACTGGCTAATTCAGTAGTAAAAACTCAAGATGGTGGATATGCAATTTTAGGATATACCCAAAGTAATGATGGAGATATTACTGATAAACCAAACGAAGATTTTGACTATTGGGTGATGAAATTTAATAGTAATGATGAATTAGAGTGGAATAAAACTTATGGAGGTTCTCTTGATGATAGAGGGAGAAAAATCATTCAAACTCAAGATGGTGGTTATACAATAGTGGGCTATAGTCAAAGTAATGATGAAGATGCGACTCAAAATGCTGGTTCATATGATTTTTGGGTGGTAAAAATGACGAATACTGGGGTTGTTTCTTGGGAAAAATCATTTGGTTATACCGGTTCAGATAGAGGATACTCAATAATACAAACATCGGACAATGGGTATTTGCTGTCAGGGGTTTTGGATGTTACGGCATCTGGAGGAGCTGGAAATAGTAGAGCAATAGCTCATGCAGGAGGTGATTATTGGGCTATAAAACTAGATGTAACTGGTAATACGCAATGGACAAAATATTTTGGAGGAAGTTTAAATGATACATTATCAGATACAATTCAAACATTAGATGGAGGGTACCTATTAGTGGGTTCGTCAGATAGTACAGACGTTGATATTACAAATAATAAAGGGACCTATGATTTTTGGGTGGTAAAAATTAATGCTTTAGGAACTTTAGTTTGGGAAAAAACCTTTGGAGGATCAGAGATTGATGAAGCAAGAGCTGTAGTTGCATCCAATGACGGAAATTATTTAATTGTTGGAGACACAAGAAGTGCAGATGTTGATGTTTCTCAAAATAGTGGTTCAGCAGATTTATGGTTGATAAAAATCACAACAACCGGAGATTTAATTTGGGAAAAAACTTACGGAGGAAGTAGTTTTGATGTGGGAAGAGCGATAGTTAAAACTCAAGATAATGGTTTCTTAATTACGGGAAGCTCAAGAAGTCAGGATGGAGATTTAAATGAAAACAACGGTCAAAATGATGCTTGGGTATTGAAAATTAATGACTCAGGAGGATTAGATTGGCAGCAAACTATTGGAGGATCTAATATAGATTTCTCATATGGTGTTGCGGAATTAAACGATAAAAAAATTGTGCTAGTTGGAGAGTCGAGTAGTAGCGATTTTGATATCATAGAAAATAAAGGATTTACAGATTTATTAATTGCGAAAATAAAATGAGAAAATTAATTGCAATAGTTTTAATGAGTATTATAGTGTTGTCTGCTTGTGTTGAAGAAGACGTTCCAGGATTACAGAACACGAGCGTTTCACTAAATTTTAAGCACGATTGGGATGGTACAAATGTATCGAGTACAAACTTTAATACAATTCAATATTTCAATGAGAATAATGATGAGTTAAGTATTGAGAAATTACGGTACTTAATATCAGATGTTACCTTCCATAAATCAAATGGACAAACTATTGTTGTTGAAGGGTATAATTTAGTTGATGTAACCAATGATGAAAACCTAGCTTACGTATTACCAGTCCAAATTCCAATTGGGACGTATTCCAATGTATCATTTACTTTCGGCTTTGATAATACAGATAATATTGATGGAGCTTATACGGATTTAAATTCAACCTCATGGAATGTGCCTATGATGCTGGGTGGAGGATATCACTTTATGCAATTGGAAGGGAAGTTTATCAATAATGTTGCCTCTGAACAAGGATATCAATACCATGCTATAAGAGCTGTAGATAATACGGATCCTATGAATTTGGTTTTTCAGGACACTTTCTTTACCGTAAATCTTGGAGAAGTTATTGTGCGCAATAATTCGTCATTTGATGTAAAAATGAACATTGCAGAGTGGTTTAAAAATCCACACACCTGGAATTTAAATGACTTAAACTCGATGTTAATGCCAAATTTCAATGCTCAAGTACAAATGTATGACAATGGCCAAGATGTGTTTAGTTTAGGAACAGTAAATTAATATATGAAAAAGGTTTTAGGCATATTAATAGTAATAACGGTGTTCTCTTGTTCTTCAGATGATACAAGTGTGCCTCAGTATGTTCCTACTCCTTTAGCATTGGAAGTTCCCCCATTGTTTGAACAGAAAATTCTTGCTCCAGTTATTCCTTTTGATAATCCACAAACGGTTCAAGGGGTAGCCTTAGGAAAAAAGTTGTTTTTTGACCCTATTTTATCAGCGAATCATTCACAATCATGTGCTTCATGTCATGCTCCAGAAAATGCTTTTACGGATGCTTCACAGTTTAGTGATGGTATTGATGGTGTTTTCGGAAATAGAAATTCTATGCCAATATTTAATTTAGCCTGGAATTATGATGAGAAATTTTTCTGGGATGGACGTGTTTTTAGTTTAGAGGGGCAAGCATTACAACCAGTAGAAAATCCTATAGAAATGCACAATACTTGGGAACAAGCGGTAACCGATTTGCAAGAGCATCCAGAATACCCTAATTTGTTTCAGTTAGCCTTTGGAACAGCTACAATAAGTTCAGAGTTGGTAGCTAAAGCAATAGCTCAGTTTGAACGTACGCTAATTTCAGGGAGCTCAAAATTTGATCAGTATTTATTGGGTACAGCAACCTTAACTTCACAAGAGTTAAATGGGTTTAATGTGTTTATGGACGAAACAAAAGGAGATTGCTTTCATTGTCATGGTAGTGATAATAATCCATTATGGACGGATAATATTTTCCATAATAATGGTTTAGATACTGTTTTTGCTGATCTTGGATTAGGTGAAGTTACAGGAGATCCCGCAGATAACGGAAAATTCAAATCACCATCACTAAGAAATCTTGCTTTTACTGCGCCATATATGCATGATGGAAGATTCAATACATTAGAGGAAGTAATAAACCACTATAGTGAGGGACTGCAAAACTCTCCGACAATTGATCCTTTAATGAAAAAAGTTGCAGAAGGTGGCGTACACATTACGGCTCAGGAAAAAGCTGATTTAAAGGCTTTTCTATTGACGTTATCGGATTATGAATTTATCAATAACCCAAGTTTTCAAAATTAGTATTTTAACAAATTGTTTGTTAATCCTATCGATTCTATTAAAGACCTAGTCGATATTCTTTATAATTCACTATATTTGCCAGTGTAAGCTTTAGGAGTAACTAATTGGTTTTTATTAGTTTGAGAAATATCCTTAGAACCTGATTTGGTTAATACCAGCGGAGGGAAAAGTTATCAGTGTGAAAACTGCCCTTTTCTATTTCCAAAATCTTTTATTGTTTACTTAATATTTTCAGACTGAGTTTGTCGAAGTCTAAACAAGTAATTATGATAAACATAAAAGTAAACAATACATCATGTCAATTTCAAGCAGATAGTTCATTAGGAACAATACTTAATGATTTAGAAGTGTCTACTAATGGAATTGCTGTGGCAGTAAATCAAAACATAATCACTAAAACAGATTGGAATACGCAAACCCTAAATGAGGGGGATGAAATATTAATAATTAAAGCAACCCAAGGAGGTTAGAAATAGCTTTTAGGAAAATACAGGTATAATTTATTAACAGCTTAAAGCCAATGGCCAAGAGCAAACAGCTAATAAAATAATGAAGAATAAAGACACAGCACCAAAACAAGACGGAATTACAAGAAACCCATTTCCGAATTCGAAGAAAATTTACGTAACCGGAAAAATTCACCCGCAAATTAAAGTAGCGATGCGTGAAATTTCGTTAGATGATACTGTTGATTCAATGACGAAAAAGAAAACGCCAAATGAATCAGTAACTGTTTATGATACTTCAGGGCCTTATACCGATCCTAATAAAGAAATAGATGTACATAGTGGTATCGAAAGAATCCGTGAGGATTGGATTATGGACCGTGGTGATGTAGAGCAATTAGATTCTTATTCTTCAGAATATTGTAACGAGCGTTTAAATGACGCAAGTTTAGATCATATGCGTTTTAAGTTGTTGAAAAAACCTTTACGTGCAAAAAAAGGACAGAATGTAACACAATTACATTACGCTAAAAAAGGAATTATTACTCCAGAAATGGAATATATTGCTATTCGTGAAAATCAGCGAATAGATGAAATGACTGAAATTAGAAAACAACACAAAGGAGAACATTTTGGAGCTTCTATTCCAGAAAAAATCACTCCTGAATTTGTACGTTCAGAAGTGGCAAGAGGTCGTGCAGTAATACCATCAAACATTAATCACCCGGAAGCAGAGCCTATGATTTTAGGACGTAACTTTTTGGTAAAGATTAATGCAAACATTGGTAACTCAGCAGTTACATCTTCTATTGAAGAGGAAGTAGAAAAAGCCGTATGGGCTTGTCGTTGGGGAGCAGATAATATCATGGATTTATCTACAGGTGAAAACATTCATGAAACTCGTGAATGGATTGTGCGTAATTCTCCTGTGCCAATTGGTACTGTGCCAATCTACCAAGCGTTAGAAAAGGTAAATGGTGTTGCTGAAGACTTAACATGGGAAATTTTCCGTGATACATTAATAGAACAAGCCGAACAAGGAGTAGATTATTTTACTATTCATGCAGGTGTATTGTTACGTTATGTACCAATGACAGCTAAACGTGTTACGGGAATTGTTTCTCGTGGTGGTTCAATTATGGCAAAATGGTGTTTAGCACATCATAAAGAAAGTTTCTTATACACGCATTTTGAAGATATTTGTGAGATTTTAAAGTCTTACGATGTTGCTTTTTCTTTAGGAGATGGTTTACGTCCAGGTTCTGTAGCAGATGCTAATGATGAAGCGCAATTTGCTGAATTAGAGACTTTAGGAGAATTAACTCAAATAGCTCGTAAGCATGAAGTACAGTGCTTTATTGAAGGACCAGGTCACGTTCCAATGCATATGATTAAAGAAAATATGGAGAAGCAAATTGAAGTTTGTGATGAAGCTCCTTTTTATACATTAGGGCCTTTAACAACTGATATTGCTCCAGGATACGATCATATTACTTCAGGTATTGGTGCTGCTATGATTGGTTGGTATGGTTGTGCTATGTTATGCTATGTAACTCCAAAAGAACACTTAGGGTTACCAAATAAAGAAGATGTACGTGTAGGAGTTGTGACTTATAAGTTAGCGGCACATGCAGCAGATTTAGCAAAAGGACATCCAGGTTCACAGCATAGAGATAATGCGTTAAGTATGGCTCGTTTTGAATTCCGATGGGAAGATCAGTTTAACTTAGGTTTAGATCCAGAACGTGCTCGTGAATATCATGATGAAACTTTACCTGCAGCAGGAGCTAAAATTGCTCATTTCTGTTCTATGTGCGGACCAAAATTCTGTTCTATGAAAATTTCTCAGGAGGTAAGAGACTTCGCTGCAGAAAATGAAATTGTAGACAATGAAGTCATTGCAAAGGGAATGGAAGAGAAGTCTAAAGAGTTTAAAGAAAAAGGATCAGAAGTATATCTATAAAACATGATTGTAGTTATAGCTCCTGAAAAGGATATCAAAGATGAAATATCAATTCTAAATCAGCTTTTTAAGGCTGGTTTAGAATATTATCATTTGAGAAAGCCACTTAAAAATTACCAAGAACATTGTGCTTATTTAAATCTAATAGATTCTAAATATCATAATAGAATTGTGGTGCACTATTTTCATGAACTGATTAATGAGTACGATTTAAAAGGAATTCATTTTCAAGAGCAAAAAAGACGAGATTATATAGATAATCCAGGACATTATTTTAAAGATTTAAATATGTTCGGTAAGACCATTAGTTCTTCTTTTCACGAGCTAAAGGAATTAGAATGTTGTGAATTTGAATTCGATTATCATTTACTAAGTCCAGTTTTTCCTTCTATATCTAAACAAGGATACAAAGGAAGAGGTTTTG
>Ga0209291_1003193_pt1 | contig 12414 bp, 7 predicted proteins | sample GOMGulsemesocosm_FD_184633 | JGI IMG/M metagenome (GOLD analysis project Ga0209291, IMG submission 184633) | Methane-oxidizing microbial communities from mesocosms in the Gulf of Mexico - GOM9B Gulf of Mexico (SPAdes) (version 2) | ecosystem: Environmental > Aquatic > Marine > Cold seeps | place... | reverse complement strand
TCGTGACGAGTTATCAAAATACTTAAATAGCCAACATTGCCCTGATTGTAATGGCAGCCGTTTACGACTTGAAGCACGCAATGTTTTTATTGCTGATACGCCGTTGACTGATATTGCAGAGTTAGCTATTTCTGACGCTTTAGTTTTTTTTGAAAACTTAAACTTAACTGGCCAAAAAGCTCAAATTGCAGAAAAAATTCTTAAAGAAGTTTGTGAACGATTAGGCTTCTTAGTAAACGTGGGCTTAAATTATCTTAATTTGTCACGTGCCTCTGGCACCTTATCAGGTGGAGAAGCTCAGCGTATTCGTTTAGCCAGCCAAATTGGTGCTGGTTTAGTTGGAGTTATGTACGTTCTAGACGAACCCTCAATTGGTTTACATCAACGCGATAACGAGCGGTTATTAAAGACCTTGATACATTTACGTGATTTAGGTAATACCGTGATTGTGGTTGAACATGACGAAGACGCAATTCGCGCGGCTGACTTTGTGATAGATATTGGTCCTGGTGCTGGTGTCCATGGGGGTGAAATTATTGCCCAAGGTAATGTCGATGACATATTAAATTGCGAAAACTCACTGACCGGTGGATACCTGTCAGGCAAAGAAGCCATTGAAATACCTAAAGTGCGTGTACCATTTGATAAAAAAAATGTGATAAAGCTTAAAGGAGCGACAGGAAATAACTTAAAAAATGTCGATCTAATCATTCCTAACGGATTATTGACTTGTATTACTGGCGTTTCAGGCTCAGGGAAATCAACGCTTATTAACGATACTTTATACAAGCTCGCTCATATTGCATTAAATGGCGCGACCACCGACGAGCCCGCACCGTATAAAGAAATTTTAGGCCTAGAGTTACTCGACAAAGTTATTGATATTGACCAAAGCCCAATAGGTAGAACGCCTCGCTCTAACCCCGCAACTTACACGGGTATTTTTACCGCTATTCGTGAAATTTTCGCTGCGACACAAGAGTCTCGTTCTCGAGGATATAAACCTGGTCGCTTTAGCTTTAATGTTAAAGGCGGTCGTTGTGAAGCTTGTCAGGGCGATGGCTTAATAAAAGTTGAAATGCACTTTTTACCTGATGTGTATGTACCTTGTGATGTCTGTAAGTCTAAACGTTACAATCGAGAAACACTGGAAGTAAAATACAAAGGCAAAAGTATTCATGAAGTACTAGATATGACCATTGAAGATGCGTTAACTTTTTTTGCACCTATTCCAGCGGTGAAGCGCAAACTACAAACCTTAATGGATGTAGGGTTAAGTTATATTAAATTAGGCCAGTCGGCTATTACCTTATCTGGCGGTGAAGCTCAACGTGTTAAGTTGTCTAAGGAATTATCAAAGCGCGATACTGGTAAAACACTTTATATACTCGATGAACCAACCACAGGTTTGCATTTCCACGACATTAAACAACTAATGCATGTTATTCATCGTTTACGTGATCATGGCAATACGGTTGTTGTAATTGAGCATAATCTAGATGTAATAAAGACAGCAGATTGGATTATTGATTTAGGTCCAGAAGGTGGTTCAGGTGGTGGAGAGATCTTAGTTTCAGGAACGCCTGAAAAAGTTGCGAAACATAAAACGTCGCATACCGCGAGGTTCTTAAAACCTGTATTGAACCCTTAGCCAATTATCAATAATTACTTCTAACAAAGCGATAACCTATTGGTCGCTTTGTTGGAAGTATGTAAATGCATAAAGCTGCCCCCTCATTAAAAACATTTTTACCAACATCAAGACTATCGACAATAGTTATTATTTAATGTCGAAGCTTTAGCCAACTGCGGGCATAAAATAATAAATCCTTGTTTGAAATGTTACACAACCTATTTGCAATATTAATACAACACCAATTATTACCTTTTAAAACAATAACTTAAATAAAACCCAAAACAGAAAGATCGCTAACTTAATTTGTAGGCTTGCTGAAAAAAGTAACACTTGATACCTTATTTTTCGTTCATAATGTTCCGTTAATTTATAGCTAGCTTAGCTAATACTCGGTTAACCTTAATAACCCCTCGAAATATAGATCTATAGATTAAGCTTCGCTGTAGTGATGGAAAAATAGAATGTCTCAATTATTTAGAAAAGAAGCAGTTGAAGCTCAAACACAAAGATTAGTCGGCTCTATTTCATTAGCTCAACCGTTATCGATGAAAATAACCTCAACTATTATTGTTGCTGTGGTAATTTTAACCGTTGGGTTTTTATTTAGTGCGGAATATGCACGTAAAGAGACCGTACAAGGCTTCTTGCGCCCTGACAAAGGGCTAATTAAAAGTTACTCGAATCGCAATGGTACAATAGAGAAAGTATTTATCAGTGAAGGACAGTTCGTAACTCAAGGTACACCGTTAATTCGCATTATTAGTCAACGAAATATGAATAATGGTGAGGAACTTAGTGAAAAGCTTATCAGTGAACTTGAAATGCAAATCAACCTGACCGTTGAAGAGGAAAAACAACTTGTTCAACTTGAACAATTTGAACTGATAAGAATTGAACAAAAACAAGCCTCATTAAATAAGTCGAGTAAAGTAATAAAGGCACAGCAGCTGCTTTTAAAAGAAAAGTTAGCTCTACTTAACCAACAAAACGTGCAGTTTGAGAAATTAGCTGCGCAGGGACATATCTCTGAACTTGAATACCAGGAACAACAAGAGCGCCAGATCAATGTACGTCAAGAAGCTGAGTTATTAACTTATACATTAATCAGCCAACAGGATGAGTTATCTCAATTAAAGTATGACCAGGTAAATATTCCGCAACAGTACTTAAGCCAAATACGCGAACTAAAACGTAAAAAATCTGATCTATCACGCCAGCTCAGTGAAACACAGAATAACTATAGTTATGTAGTTAGTGCAACACACTCAGGCGTAGTAACGTCTATTCAAGTTGTGGAAGGTGAGACATTACATTCTATACGCCCTTTGCTAACTATTTTTCCTGAAGGTGCGCAACTAGTTGCAGAACTATTATTGCCTACTCGCTCAGCAGGGTTTATTGAAGAAGGTGACGTCGCTCGTTTACGATTTGACGCATTTCCTCACCAAAGATTTGGCTTCTTAGCCAGTAAAATTAACAGAATTGATAAAACCTTGATCACCCAAGATGATGTTGACTTCCCCGTATCAATGAACGAACCCGTCTATCGACTACAAGCCAAATTAGACACACAATTTATTCAAGGATATGGCAAAAAATTTAACTTAAAAAGCGGTATGCTCTTTAATGCAGACATAATGTTAGACAAGCGAACACTAATAGAATGGCTTCTTGAGCCTGTTTACAGTCTAAATGGCAGGTTAAATTAATTAAAGTCGAAGTCAAAATAAAAAATAGAGTTCATATATAAAGTTTCTTAATAAAGCCCCATCAGCTCAACTAGCTAAACCAACGAATAGCAAAGATTTCTTCCCGATATAATAAATACATTTAAAGGCAAGCTACCCTATGTCAGCCTTGGGGCTGTGGCTGTTATTTTCATTTCGAGAATTCACCATGCGAGCGTAAGGCATGATGTTATAGCCTGCTTATATATACCTACAGCTATTCAACGTTGCTGACTTCTGCGATTTAAAATACTGAAACTTTCCACTGTAAGGCAATTAATTCCCAAATACTCTTTTATTGTTCCACGCTTCTTACTGAATAAGTACCTTCATAAGTCACGAAAAATTATTTCGACAAGTTATCTCTATGATAAATATCATGGGCTTTAATATAACATAAATTGATATATCAGCTATTTTTAGCCAACAAGTCATCACAGCCTATTCACAACATTAATACAACACATAAAATACCCCCCCTTACCCATTGATAAATAAGAACTTAAAAACACAATGTTTTTTTTAAACATCACCGTACTTGTTCGATAAAAAATGACTTGTTAACGTATTTCTCAAGCAAAATCAGCTGGAAGTACAGATCTTTTTGAACAGCTACTCCCTGCCCTTTTGCTAATAAAGTACCGTTAGCTCGTTTAATAATGAATGAGTTAATAATTCAAAAACCCGACGCCTAATAATAAGTAACGTCGGATATTAAAAGGAAGAAATAATGAACAAGCCATTTTTTAGCAACTTTTTAGAAGAGCAAGATATTGAACAAGTTACTGGTGGTATTTTACCTGGTGACGGCGGTTGTGTGATCACTCATGTTGTTAAAGATCAATTAGAACATACAATGAAATACCCTTCAGACGGTGATGAAGGTGGCGAATTAGAAATGTAATTCACCCTGAGAGTGCTGCTTAGCAGCACTTTTTTATTTTGACTTTAAAAGAGAATAAAAGTGAACAATAAAGTTTTATGTTTAACCCACAGTCAAGATTATTACGTTACGGATTTAATGTCCGCTAGTTTAGCTAAATTAAATTTACAGATGATAAGAATGGATACAGATACATTTCCATTAAATATCGAAATATCCGCACAACAAAATATAGATGGGGTTAGTGGCTCAATTAGAATAGCAGAAGAAGCCCATAAACTATCAGAGTTTTCAGCTGTTTGGTTTAGAAAAAATTTACATTCAAATTTAACCTCCGCTTTAGATGGGAAAACCCTAAAGCAAGCGACAAAAGAGTCTACCGCAGCAAAAAATGCAGTATTATACGCCTTAGAGTCTATATTTTGGTTCGACTCCCCTTTTGATATCCAGCGCGCTGAAAATAAACAGCTGCAACTTATTCTAGCCAAACAATGTGGCTTAACTATTCCTAACTCGTTATTAAGTAATTCTCCCGCTGCTGTAAAGGAGTTCTATTTCCAAGAAAACGGCAGTATTATTTCCAAGATGTTAACCCCGCTAACTAACTTTATGAAATCAAGCACAAGTTTTGTCTATACCTCTAAAGTTGAAGAGAAACATTTAGACAATTTAGACGGCTTAAAATACTGTCCGATGCAATTTCAGCAAGAAATTCAAAAAGAATACGAACTGAGGGTTATTTACGTTGACGGAAATTTTTTCACAGGAAAAATAGCAACGAGTGCAATCACTGATGAGAACAAACCTGATTGGCGACGAGCAACACAAGAAGACTTTTTCTGGCAAGCCTATCAATTGCCCGAAGATATTTGCCAAAAAATAAATAAATTGATGAGCAAACTATCCCTAAATTTTGGTGCTTTAGACATTATAAGAGCAACCAATGGTGATTATGTCTTTTTAGAAGTTAATCCCTGCGGTGAATGGGGCATGTTGCAAAAGATACTCGATTATCCAATCACAGATCATATCGCACAATGTATAAAAAACAATATTGATAAAGGACACTTAAATGAACAATAAAGTCGTATTAATTATAACCCATAGAAACGATAACCCTTGTATTTCAGCTGTAACTGAACATTTAGCCACATTTGGCATTAAAGCGGTAAGATTAAATTCAGATCTATTCCCAACACAAATAAAAATAGAATCTTATCAAGGGGCTGAAAACGAGCAAATATTAACGCTAGAAACAGGCGAACAATATAATTTAGCGGATATTGGGGCGATTTGGTATCGTCGTTTTCATATTGGTAGAGATTTACCCAAAGATATTGAAAGACAAACTCGAGATGCTTGTATTGAAGAGTCTAAGCGTACTTTATTAGGTTATTTTGATGCTTTAGACGTTTTTAAAATAGATGATTATTGGACCATTCGACGCGCTTCATCAAAAGAGTTACAACTCATTAAAGCTCGCGAGCATGGTATTGATATCCCTGATACTTTAACCACTAATAACCCCGAGGCTGTACTTAACTTCTACCATAAACATCAAGGCAATATTATTACCAAAATGCAAACAGCTTTTGCCATTTATGACGACGGAAAAGAAAGTGTTGTATTTACTAACCCAGTAAAAGAGAGCGATTTAGAAAACTTAGCCGATTTGCGCTTATGCCCTATGCAGTTTCAACAATCACTACAGAAAGAGTTAGAGCTTCGCGCAACAGTCGTCGGCGATAATGTTTTTTGCATAGCTATAGATAGTAATAAATTTCAAACTGAAAATTACGATTGGCGTAGAAAAGGCTCAACAACTTTAGAAGCTTGGTTCCCATACCAATTACCTGATGAAGAAGTCCAAAAGTTGATAAAGCTAACAAAAAGCCTAGGGCTAAATTATGGAGCCGCTGATTATATTTTAACTCCCAAGGGAGAACTTAAGTTTTTAGAAATTAACCCTTGTGGTGAATTTTATTGGGCAGAAAAATACCAGCAGCAAGAAATTTGTGCGGCTATAGCAAACCAATTAGCCAGCAATATAACTCAATAGTTTCATCTCAACGAGCTAACATTTTCTTTATTGAGCAATTCTTAACTAAATAATCAAAGATTGCTCAATACAATTATTGATGATAATTGGCCTTAAATATAGATAGGTCGAAGCTTACTCTCTTAATGGAAAATTAACTGCAATTGCTAATTTAGTACACTGGACAGCTTAAACCAGCCTATAAACCTAATCACAACATTAATACAACACCAATAAAACACAGTTAAAACAACGCGTTGGAAAAACAACGAAGGATGAGGCAATTAGTCATCTTGTTGACAAAAAAGAGACTTGTTAACTTATTCTCCAAGTAATAAACAATATCAACTTTATTAAAAATAAATCACAGATAAAAGTGTTATTGACCAATTGACAAACAAGGATCATCCATGGATATAACAGCGAATACAGAGCAACTTTTAGAGTTCTCCAGCGCAAAACGCGTGCCGCTGATTTTACAAGCAGAAGTTGCAGAGTGTGGTTTAGCTTCTATTGCTATGGTTGCGTCGTACTATGGTCATCAGTTAGATATGCCTGCTATGCGAAAGCGCTTTTCAGCAAACCTTAAAGGTATGAACCTACGACAACTTATTGATTTAGGTGATAGCTTAGGGCTAGCCAGTAGAGCATTAAAATGCACCGTTGAAGATGTGCCAAAGCTTTCCTTACCCTGTGTACTACATTGGGATATGAATCATTTTGTTGTTTTAACCAAAATCACCAAAAAGAAAGTGTTTATAAATGACCCTGCAATGGGGAAAAAAACACTATCGATTAAAGAATTTAGTCAACACTTCACTGGCATTGTTTTAGAACTAACCCCAACGAATAAGTTTGAAGCTAAAAACGAAAAACAGAAAATGAAGCTGTCACAGCTATGGAGCAAAATTACAGGATTAAAAAGTGCTTTATTAAAACTTTTTGCTTTATCTTTTGTTTTACAAGTATTCGCGTTAGCTACTCCATATTATATGCAATGGGTAGTTGATGAAGTATTGATTAGTCACGACCAACCACTACTTATTGTGCTTGCCATTGGCTTTGGCCTATTGAGTATATTCAGCGTATTAGCAACTTCGGTACGTAGCTGGCTAGTGTTAAGGCTATCGAGTTTGTTAAACATGCAGATGGGGGTAAATTTGCTGCGGCATTTATTACGCTTACCTATGAATTATTTTGAGTCACGGCATGTCGGTGATGTTGTTTCTCGTTTTGGCTCTTTGGCGCAAATTCGAGAGCGTATTACCACAGGCTTAGTTGAAGCTACAGTTGATGGCGTAATGTCAATCACTGTTCTAATCATGATGATGCTCTACAGTGTAAAGTTATCATTGATAGTGTTAGCGGCAATCATATTATATGTAATAGCACGCTTTGCTTTATATCGACCTTTACATCAAGCAACTGAAGAGTCTATCCAAAACTCAGCTAAAGAGCAGAGTAATTTTTTAGAAAATATTAGAGGGATCCAAACCATTAAACTCTTTGGCAATGAATCTCAGCGTCAAGGCATCTGGCAAAATAGATACGCAGAGGTCATCAACGCTGATATTCGATTAGGGAAATTGCGAATAGGGTTTGAAGGTATTAACAAAACATTATTTGGTCTTGAAAATGTTATCGTTATTTATTTTGCCGCTACGTTGGTCATAGCGGGCAATCTATCAATAGGTATGGTACTGGCTTTTATAGCTTATAAAGGTCAACTTACTCTACGTTTTACAAGTTTAATTGAGCAACTGGTACAATTTAAAATAATGCGATTGCACCTTGATCGAATTTCAGACATCGCTTTACATAAAGAAGAGCCTAATCGTGAAGGCAATATTTTGCTAGCTCATGACAAAGCTGTCAAAGGTGAAATTACTTTAGAAAATGTTTGTTTTAGTTACGGTGAAGACGAAGGCAACATCATAGATAACTTGTCTATCACAATTACAGCTGGTGACAGCGTTGCAGTTACCGGCGACTCTGGCTGTGGTAAAACAACACTAGTAAAACTTATGCTCGGTTTATTACAACCCTCTTCTGGGCGAATTTTATTAGATGGACAAGATATAAGCCAAATTGGTTTAAAAAACTATCGCCAGCAAGTCGCCGCAGTAATGCAAGACGATACTCTGTTGGCTGGCTCTATAGCTGACAATATTACATTCTTTAATCCTGAGCCTAATTTCTTGCAAGTTGAGAAGTGTGCACTACTGGCGGCTATCCATAAAGATATCACTAAGATGACGATGGGTTATAACGCTCTAGTAGGTGATATGGGATCAAGTTTATCTGGAGGTCAAAGACAACGATTACTCTTAGCAAGAGCGCTCTACAAAAAACCTAGTATTTTATTTATGGATGAAGCGACAAGTCATCTAGATGTTAATAATGAAGCCAAAATTAGTGAGCAAATTAAACACCTAAAAATGACACGAATAATTATCGCTCATCGCCCAGAAACGATTAATAAAGCTAATAACATTCTTGTTATGGAAAATGGAAAGTTAACATCAGTGATCAAAAATATAACTAGCGAACACGACAACACATAAAGTAAGTATAAATTAAATTCATTGGATTTCGAGAGACTGTATGAGCCAAAATGAAAGTCGTGACCTTTCAGTATTTATATCTAGATTAATTGCTATAGGGCTAATAAGTTTGGCGTTTTTGCCAAATAATATCTTCGAGCTGTTAGTCGTTAAAAGTTCACTGTTATTTTTAGGTGCTTATTATTTGAATTTTTCTTTCGCTAATTCAAAAAGAGTCGACAAAATACACAATACGTTACTCATATTATTCTCTCTTTCCTTACTATATTATGCGCGTTTTTCAATTGTGTTATGCATCACCGTAACATTCATTCCCATTGCGTTTTATTTACTCCATAGCAAACTAGTTAAGTAAAGCATATCGTATGGTTTAGAGAACTTAATATGTTATGTAATTCATTGAAATGTAATAAAACCTCTGTATATTCCAATCTCTTGTACATTTGTAAAATTCTTGTAAAATGCGCTCTAATGTGATGTTATTCACCTACAGTATTAATAAATAATTTAAACAAATATTTATAAGAACACTTTACATTAATGCAAAGCATTCCAATAAATATATGCATGCAATAATGAATACGGATAATTACAGAATATTATGGATAAACTAGAGCTAATTCTAATTAGTAATTGGATCTTCGATCCTTTAAAAAAGACTCTCACAACAATAGAAACAGATAAAACTCCAATACTCACTGAAACCCTAGAATCAAAGCACGCTTCTTTATTGCATTGTCTTATTGATAAGCAGGATAAAATAGTATCAAGAGAGCAGTTAATAGAGCTTGTTTGGAATAACCGCTTTATTGATGATCGTACAATTAACGCCACGGTTTCTCGCCTTAGAAAAATTCTTGGAGGTAGTAAAGAGCAATATATAAAAACCCATCCCAAGCTCGGTTATTCGTTTACTTCTCCGGTAAAATTCATAGATCGCCCTACGCCTGAAAAAATAAAAGTGGCACAAAAAGCAACAACTAACCTAACCCTTTACAAAGTGTATGCAACACTACTAACTGCGTTATTTTTTGTTATTTTATGGCTATTATTAACAAACCTAGATAAAGCCGAAAGAAATATAATAGATGATGAAATAAAAATTGAACCCATGACCTATTCTGAAGGATGGGAGTTTCAACCAGCATTATCTCAAGATAAAAACTTACTCGCTTATGTTAGCCTAGCGGATGAGAATTCTAATTATCATATTCACATCCAAAATGTGAATACTAAGCAAACTATTATTATTGATGAGATGTTCGAAACCACCTCACCCATTTGGTCAAATAAGGGCAATGAGATCTATTATGCAGCACATGTTAATAACCAGTGTTTTATTAGAAAAATAAAAGTAGGTAAAGACTTAAACATTCATAACATCGAAAACATCACTTCTTGTGGCGGCGAAAACATACTACCTAACCTTGCTATAAGCTCAGACCAACAATGGCTATATTATGTCTTTGATGAATCTCCTGGTTCTCCCAGTATCATTCAACGTATTCATCTTGAAACAAAACAAATTGAAGAATTAACCGCTCCGCCAAATAAGTTATCGGGTGATTACGGGCTGAGCTTAAGTCCAAACGATCAATACATCAGCTATATTAGACGCTTTAACGATGATAAAAATACAATAATGGTTCAAGATATTACCAGTGGTGAGATTGAAGTTATCACAGATAAAAGCTTTAATATTTACTCCATTGCTTGGACAAAAGATCCAAATTATTTAACCTTTATTGATAGTACCAACACGCTCTATTTGACCGATATTCTAACTAAAAAAACTACTCCGATATTTAAGCATTCGGAAGTCATTATGGAGCATACATTTATTGCCCCTAATGAAGTGCTTCTATCTTTTGGTGATTTATATAAAGCAAACATAAAACAGGTTAACTTAACGGAGAGTGAGTTAAAAATTGAATCATTAATTTATTCGACCTTTAAAGATCATAGTGCCGACATTCACCTGATGAACGATATAAAATCTATAGCTTTTGTTTCAAACCGTTCAGGAAATTACCAAGTATGGCTACAAAAGCAGGGGCAATTAACTCAATTAACTCAGTTTACGCAAAGCGATACATATATTACTGACTTGCTATTTTCTAGCGATGGACAAAGCATACTCTTTAAACTTAATGACCAACTAAAAGTGTTCAAACTAGATTCAAATCAAGTCATTAATGTGCCACACCCTACGAATAAAATTCGTAATGCCATTTGGTCTTGTGATAGTAATAGCGAAGTGTTAGTTATTGCTCAATCGTCAGGCGTATGGAATGCCTATCAAACGAATTTAGACAGTAAATCTTCGAGTAAATTTATTAATGCCATCACTTCAATTCAAAGCAATTGTAATTACCAACAATATATCGTGACGAAACAAAATCAGGCAGGGCTATACCCATACAATTTTGTTGATAATACTTTTGCAAAGGCTCCTTTTTTTATTGATACCTTATTTTCGGAAAACGACCAATGGTCTGTTAGTGACAATAAATTATACAGGCTCAATAAAGACGGTCAGCATTTAACCGAGTTAGATATTTTAACTCAACAAGAGAAAATCAAACTATTGATAAAAAAAGATATATTGGGTTTTAAAGTAAAAGATAAATGGTTAATTTTTAATGACCTACCACCTGATGATACTTTTATTGGGAAAATAACAATACCTCAAAAAGCCGAAACAATATTTTCTAAATAAATTTCACCATTGATTTTTTTAATGTTTGTGGCAACTAATAACGCCATAACGAAAGAGAGATGATATGAATATTTTAGAAATATTTACAATAGTAGCTTCTATTACAACACCTAATGAGCAAGCCGTAGCAAATTCAGCTATTGCCGTAACAGCTCCCGAAAGAATATGGACTGCAGATACCAAGAAAAAGAAATACAACGACCTTAGCATTCTCAAGGTAGATAAAAGGAAGAATAAAGGTATTAGAATCAAAAACAAAAGCAAAATAAACTCCGATATCTAGGGATAAATATAAATTAACAATAGATTTATATATTTAAACTAGCGTCTAATAGCGGTGTAAGGTTATGATGTTTATCCATTTGATTTTAATGCCGCTTATATGACTAACTCTAAAAAAATCGATATAAATTCCCTACAAAACCCTTTTATATACTTACTCGCTTTCTGTAGTGGCTTCTGCATTATGGGTATTGAATTACTTGGCGGCAGAATTCTTGCCCCTTTCTTTGGTAGTAGCGTTCATATTTGGGGCAGTATTATTACAGTCTTTATGTTGAGTTTATCGTTTGGTTATCTTGCGGGCGGAAGACTTTCGACTCATAACGCATCATTAAAGCGTTATGGAATTATTTTTCTTTTTGCGGGTATCACTATTTTGCCCGTTGCTTTTTGGTCAACTGGCATTATGGAAGTTATCTTCCTTAATGTTGAAGACTCACGCTATGGTTCATTACTTGCCTGCGCAGCGTTATTCTTTATACCTACCATCATCTTAGGCATGATTTCCCCTTACTCAGTTCGGTTATTGGTAACCGACAAAGACAAAAGTGGTCAAGTAGCAGGA
>Ga0209291_1003192_pt1 | contig 12416 bp, 12 predicted proteins | sample GOMGulsemesocosm_FD_184633 | JGI IMG/M metagenome (GOLD analysis project Ga0209291, IMG submission 184633) | Methane-oxidizing microbial communities from mesocosms in the Gulf of Mexico - GOM9B Gulf of Mexico (SPAdes) (version 2) | ecosystem: Environmental > Aquatic > Marine > Cold seeps... | reverse complement strand
ATTAAGTCGGGATATTCCTTCACTGTTTAAGTGTTTACTCACCGAAAAAAAAGCCACTTGTTTCACTTGATGCTTAGCAAGTACTGCAACGAGCTTATTCGCTCGTTCTGGGCCTGATAATAACCCTTTTGCTGCTCTGGGTGAGTCATCAAACGTAATCGCAAGCTCTTTTGATATACCCGTTGGACTATTTAGAAGGGTGATGAATAAAAGTAGGTAAGTAAACACTGTTGTTAACGATATATATTTCATATCTTCCTTGAAATGTATGGGTTTTAAATGATGGTTAGTCACTTTATTTATTTGGACTATAGAATAATTGTTTTATTCAATCAATGCCTAACCTACTGCCACTTCTCGTTACCTCTGACTTATTCACTGTTCCGTTAAAAACATAATCGCTCACTACAGCTAAGTAAGCTTTTGATTATGTAATAAATGTGAACCCTTAATTATAACCCAACTCATAAATAGCATTATCATCATATTCAATTAAAGCATCACTATTTTGATTACTGTGTTCGTTAGCTCCCTCATCAGCTTGGTATTTATTATCCTCTTCTTTTTGATAAACATTCAGCATTTTCGCAGACATGATCATTCGTCTATTGTTCATACTCATTTTATTTAACATATAACTACCCTCAACATACTAAACAGCTTCGCACATTTGCGTTCTACTGAAATACATTGCATCAACAGTGCCAGAATATCGGTTAAATTTCCTGTTGATTTATATATGTTTTTTTTAAATAGCAATGAACTGACTGATAAATTTATCACTTTGCAACACATCTATTGCAATTTAGGTCATCAATGATGCTATTTATACTTTTCTATCATTATTTAAGAGATAAAAAATGCTTAAGCTAAGCACCGACAGCAGTGATTTAGCTTAAGCATTGACTTATTTACTAGGGTCTAATTACGAAAAAGAACATCGCAAAAAAGATCTAACCCAGCATACTCTATTTATCATTATCACTGGTGCTAGCTAGTTTATTGGCAGAGATTTTTAAAACATTTTCATGCCAGTATTGCCAGTGCATATGAAGCTTATCTTCTGCCAAGTGTGACGGTTGTAAATAATCTTTGTAAGTATATCGATAGAATTGACGCGGCTTTTTCGGGTTATTTTCTATCGCTTCAACGACAAAATTAGTATTATGCTTTGTTAGCCATTGGCTAAATTCTGCAGCGTATTTTTCACCTGAGTCATCAAGCAATTGCTTATAGCCGTCAAAGAAGTCAGTTTTTAGGTAGTGCGCCATCTTTCTATAATCATCTTGATGATTTTCATTCATAAACCTTACCGCTAAATAGCCCCAACGATATACTCTGTCAGTTCCATCTTTATATTCAGTATTAAATACATCCATTAAACTGGGCCATTCTTCTATTTTTGTTTCATTAACCAACTTAAAAGCTTTGAGGTTAATATCTTCTTGGGCAATATATTCAGCCAAACCTTCGGACCACCACACCATATGGCTAGGAAAGTGATTAAAGGTATCGTATTTAACAAAACGACCATCTAAATAATGAACAAACTCATGGTTTAAGTTCCATACCGCAAAGTCTGGTCTTACCCAGAAATGCTCAAAAGAGTAGAAGGTAGCAATATTATCAGGATCTTGTGTAGTGCCTTCAATATACATACCGCCATTGTCAGTATTAATATCAAAAACTAACTGACCAAACTTATTATATTCGGCGTGATTATCAAAAATAACAACACGTAACTTATCATTAAAATCATTAGCAACTGGTTCATTATTAGTAGCTAAAACTTGATGGAAATTACTTTCTTGTGACGTTAATTTATTACATGAGTCATTCAATTGTGCTTTGGTCATTGCTTGAGTCAGGATATATATTCTGTCTGAGCATTCATGGTTTATCGGCAAAGCTTGTTCAATTGTTGGTGATATACAACGTCCCGCTAGAGACCCCTCTTCGCATTCAGATTTACCACGAAAGGTATTAACGACATAAGGAATACTAAAGAGTGTTTTACTTTGCTCAATCTCTGTTTCTTTATCTGTCTTTCTATGTGCCTTTTTATCTGTCTTTCTATTTGTTAAAGCAGCCCAAATGCTGTTATCAAGATCATCCATCAATTGTTCTGTAGGTAGTGATAACTTATCTTCGTCTAATTTCTTTTGATCATCTGCTGAGTGCTGGTAATACTCATTCCAATACTCTTTATTATACAAATTATAGTATTGCGCTAATGCCCATAATGCATGCTGTTTTGGCCAATCATTACTAGCAAGGATATTGTTTTTGGCGGTAACAAAATCTACTAACGCTTTTTGCAGTTCACCTTCACCGTTTACCGCTTTGGTAAATTCAGTTTCATTTTTTCTTCGAGCTTCATAAGGTAAAATAGCGCCAGCTCGTAGAATTTCCCACAATGCATAATCAACCGCTTTGCTATTATCAGAGTCTTCGTTTGATAAGTCAGCTTGAGCATATAAATTTATTAGTTGGCTTAACGGTTTTACCTGCTGTGCGGTATAAGGTTGTAATGGTGCTAAGAAATACAAACGATATAAAGCAACGGCGTAGTTTTCATGCAAGCGTGCGGTTGTTGGGCTCACTTCAAAAAAACCAGCCATATTATGCAAAGAAGTTAGCGCCTTATTAACAGATTCGGCGGTTTGCTCAGGCCAGTCTTTATCAGGACCAAAGCTACTATATATACGTAAATAAAAGCTTAGTTTTTCCAAGTTTTTATTCGTTAAATCACCTTTTAGTGCTTCAACAGAAATGGCATCAGCAACCGCTTTAAGTAAACCTGGCTGATAATGATCAAATTCTTGACTCCATAATTGATCAATATCGGTAGCTATCACCTGCGAAACCATGGGGTTAACTTGAGTCGTTGAAGTATTTTCACTTAATGTCATAACATCACTACTGACATTATTGGTACAAGCTAAAAGCAGCGAAGAGATAGCAATGGCTGCAAGCGACATCGATAGTTTATTCATAAAGGTTTCTTTGTTGTAATATTGTATAATAAATATTATTGCATACAATATACCAACAATACACTAGGTATTTGTTCGGCTTTCGAATAACGAATTTAAGAGGAAATTATGTCGGTATGACTGACAATGTGGAAATAGCGATTAACTGTTAAATATTATTCAGGTAAAATCAGTTAACTTTAAAGATATAACGTGTTTACTTGGATATTATGAATATTGTTTGTGCTAACTGTTTTACCACCAATCGGATCCCTGACGATAAAAATTATAACCAAGGAAAGTGTGGCAAGTGCCAGCAAGGCGTTTACTCAGCCAAACCTACCGAGTTGACTAATAATACTTTTTACCCTTTTATAGAACGTAACAACTTACCCGTCATTGTTGATTTTTGGGCTAGTTGGTGTGGACCATGTCAAAATATGGCGCCAGTCTTTAGTAAAGTTGCCATGGCTTCCCCTGCTTTGTTGTTTGCCAAACTAAACACTGAGCAAGTTCAGAAAATTGCTGCTGATGCTAATATTCGTAGTTTGCCAACTTTAGTATTGTTTCATCAAGGGAAAGAAATCGACCGTATCTCTGGCGGTCTTAATGAAATGCAAATGAAGCAATGGATAATGCAAAGCATGGAAAAGATCGCTAAATAGCGTCCTCACTAATAAATACAAGTTGATTCTGACATTAAAAAAGTCACCGCAAGTAATAAAGGGTGGCTTTTAAGTCTATCTAATGACCTAACTCAGATTAAGCAACCTGATTAGCTCGACTGTCCTGGAATGGTAATAACAGCTTAACTCAATTAGATTGATCTCATCGCACTTCTTCACAGTGTAAGTTCATAACTTTACCTTAAGGCAACAATTTGCCGCTTTGGGACAATACTGTCACCAAAAAATAAATTTATGCGCAATGTAACCTTTGAAAATAGAAATACTTGTATGAATGACACGCTTAAACCACGAATACAAGCGCGATTAAAGGCGGTTAGTCGATATTATTAAAATCGAGAACAATGGCATAGGGTGTGCAGTAGGAATGTAATCAAATGAATAGACGATATTCATAAACGCCAAGTCAAGGACGTCTTATTATGATGATTAACAACAACTACGCTCTACAAGTAGCCCAGGCAAAAGCTAATAATGCTTCAATAGTAAACTTTGATAATACTACCCCTGCAGTTCAGCCTATTCCTGGTGAAAAAGACACTGTAACATTATCTGATAAAGCTTTGGCTATGATGAATGGCACAGAGGCCAAGGAAATAGCCCCGACTTACGTAAAGCCAGAAACTGCACGTACTCTTTTAGCAGAGAGTGAAGCTATTGATGCCGAAAATAATACAAATGACACAAGTACTAAAGAAAACAAAGTTATTGATACTAGGTTCGGTGAAATGATGCAAAACATTATCGACCAGCGATTAGGCGTCGACCGTAAAAAGCTAGACGAGCTCGAAGCCTTGATGGCAGAGATAGCAGAAAATGAAAATATGAGTCCTGAAGAAAAACAAAAGGCGCTAGAAATGCTTGCCGAAATGCGCGACAAACTTATCGAAGAAAGTCGTGAGATCAGAGAAGTAGCCAAGCAAACTGATTAGTCATTTTTCTATAAAGTTGGAACGTTTTTCCTAAGCTTATGGTTATATAGATAAGTACTCAGCTAAGAAGAGTATGGTCATGGAAGGAAAAACCTATCAGTCATTGGTAAAGCTTCAGAAGAAGAAACCACCTGTTAAACCTGATAGGCAATCACCTAAGCAGTCATAAACTTTAGCCCTGCACTGCTATTATCAATTTACCGCCACAGTTTCTATCATTTGCCATTTACTTTGACTGGTTAAGGTACTTTTTTGCCACCACAACTCATTAGTCTCGGATTGCTCAATATCAACTAGTTGACCAATCCTTGGAGTAAGTAACTCAAATGCTTCTGACTTTGAAAGTGCGTATAATTGCTCAATAGGATCATACCAAGTATGCAAGGCTAACTCGAACATGCCCCAATGGATTGGAAAATATTTCTCTGCTCCTAAGTCTTTAAATGCTTTTACGCCCTCGCTAGGTAGCATATGCACATCTTGCCATTTTTCGTTATATTGACCTGATTCAATGAAAGCTACATCAAACGGGCCATACTTTTTACCTATTTCTTTAAAATGAGTGCCATAACCTGAGTCTCCACTAAAATAGACCTTATGTGATTTACTTTGAATAACCCATGAAGCCCATAATGTTGCATTAGCATCCAGACCATTTCGGCCCGAAAAATGATGAGCAGGTGTTGCAATAAATTTAACTCCATCAAAATCAGCGGTTTGCCACCAGTCCTTTTCTGTTATCTTACTTGGTGCTACACCCCACTTTTTCAGGTGGCTACCAACCCCTAATGGCGTTATAAATTTAACGTCTTTATCGGCAAAAAACATAATCGACTGCATGTCTAAATGATCGTAGTGATCATGTGAAATTAAAACATAATCAATTGCAGGAAGCTCCTCTAGAGCTAGTACTGGTTCTTGAAAACGTTTCACCATTGATTTAATAGGTGATGCTGCCGATGAAAAAACAGGGTCAACTAAGACAATATTACCCTCTATATTCAATAAGAAACTAGAGTGGCCAAGCCAAATTGTTTGAAGTTTGTTTGCCCCTTGTAAAAATTCAACCAGATCCGGTTTATGCTCTGGAAGGCTTGTCAACGGTACACGGTCAATGCCTGGTGAAAACCAATCCTTCATCAACTGCCAATCAAGGCCTTTCTTTTTATCTTTAGTACTAGGGTGTATCTCTAGGTTAGAAAACTTTCCTTTTTCTTGATTAAAGTGCTTTGATTTTTCAATTCTAAGTAAATCATCACCACGTGGTGATTTTCCTAATTCATTCCAATTAAACAACATAATTACTCCAAATATACTTATACCCAATATAATAAGCACGGCAAAACCAAGAAATACTTTCATTTACTGCTCCTAAACAAATTAATCGAACCAAGCTAGTTGATACAAAGTGAACTTATACCTTTTACTGCCCACTTTTCTTATTTCATTGAGAAAGTATCTCTGATAAAGTAAACACTAGTGTGTACTTTGCAGTAACACGGCTAAAAAATCAAGCAGAAGTAAACACGACTGTTTACTTTTTTTATAATAGTCAATAAAAACAATCGGTCAGATGACAATAAAAAACAAGAAAACTGCACAAATAATTAAATCAGCTACCAATGAGTTTTTACAAAAGGGCTTAGACGCTGCTTCTATGCATAATATTGCCGAATCAGCTGAGGTTTCTAAGCGCACTTTATACAAATATTTTCCTAACAAAGATGAACTATACAGTGCCTTAATTGATGAGCTTTTAGACCGCGTTTATGAGAGCAAACAAACCTATAGTCCAGAAACACCATTAAAAGAGCAACTTGAGAAAATAGTTAATAATAAAATTGCGTTGTTTAGTTCTGAATCATTTCTTAGCATGTCTAAAATAGTCTTAGGCGAAATGCTAAAGTCTCGAAAGCCAAACGATGCACAGCTACAAAGGATGTATCAAACTGAAGTTTTGTTTGTTGACTGGATAAACGCAGCCAAACAAGATAATAAAATCACTTCAACATTAAGCAGTGAGATTATTGCTAATCAATTTCATGCTATTTTAAAGGGGCAAACTTTTTATCCAGTAATTTTTTACTTTGCTGATAAGGAAGCCATCGACAAGCAAGAAGTATTAGAAACGACAGTAAGTTTTTTTATTAACTCGTTTTGCCAGCAAGGGTAATTTTAGTTAGCTTCCCTGTTTAAAAAACAACCGCAATCATCTATAATATTCATTGAGCTTAATGAACAGGAAGACTTTACAATGAATGCTGTGAATTCAACTGCATCTAATTATGTTGGTTTTGTGCAAAAAGCTGTCACAAGGAATACAGTGCATCAAGTGATTGATGCGAAACAATCTGGTACACCTATAAATAAAGAAGACATTAAAGAATCGAATCAAGAAATTAAAGACAAGTCAGTTCAAGCTGGTCTTTCTGTTTATGAAGCTAATATAAAGAAACAGACTGTAGATACCTATATTAAGTCAACTGAAAAAGCCAATGACTTATATGGATCTGATCCAGATAACTCAGCAGACAATGAGATTAATAGTTTTGATGCACAAGCTGTTAATGAGGCTCGTTCAACAGTTCATAAACGAGCCATAGGCATATCAGTATATGAGCAAGTTCAATCAACGAAAGAAGATAAACAAGCTTGATAAGTTCAGCTATATAAAAGCGGAATTTTATACCCTTCCCCCTAAAAGCTAACGTTTTTTAGCTTTGTTATCTACTTGACATCGCTGTATATGTGTAAAATACATATTAGTAACTCACGTTATTTCTACCATTTTTCTTCGCTTTGTATAATGCTTGGTCTGAGCATTTCAGTACTTGCTCAAAACTTTGTTTATTAGTTCGAATAGCTGCACCAATAGAAATAGTGACATTGACTGTTTTAAAATTACTACTTTTGTTGCTCGGTTTAGCTTTTCTGTCTTGTTTCGTTTTCCGCTGCGGTTGACGAATAACAATTTTATAGTCTTGAATAGCTTGACGTACCGCTTCTAATTCAGGCAATGCTTGTTCAAGGGTTTTCCGAGGAAATACAATAGTAAACTCCTCACCGCCATATCGAAATGCTTTGCCACCACCACGAACACTACCTATTTTTGCCGCGACTAATTTTAAAACTTGATCTCCTATATCATGACCATAAGTATCATTGAATTTTTTAAAGTGATCAATATCAAGCATAGCCACAGTATATTTTCGACCTAACGACAGCGCTAATTGATTCAAAGCTCTACGTGATGGCAAGCTGGTTAGATCATCTCGATAGGCAAGAAAATATGCGTCAATGATAATGACTAATAAATAATATAGCGTTACCAGTGTTAGCGTTAAACTTATCGGTAAGATCGTCATTTGATACTGTTCAGATAACCAAAATAATAACGAGATAAAAATAGCGGTACTTACTAAATCAGCTGCTTTAACAGTACGCCAAAGAATAATAAGCACACACAAAGTAACCACCAACTCATTACCAATATAAGCTTGAAAGTCCGCTAAGCTTGGTATTTCTTGCACATAAGTAAGTATTAATTCAATGCCCCATAGCCATAAATACGCACAGCCTCCCGCAAAAGCGATAAGCACTATTCGATAAAAGCCATGAATTGAGACCACACCACGATCTTTTATCAACGAAAATAGCAACAAAGAAAAACAGCCAAACACCATCAACCAATCGCCCTGTTTCGTTAACCAATTAGACCACTGTGGGGCAAAAGATAAACTAGCAAAATATAACAGCCACAACGCTGATAAAAATGCTAAGCGACTACGATTAAAATAACTGGCTAAGACAATAACAATAACTAAAAAAACAGGCAGCAATTGCTCAACCATTAAGATTTGTTCTAACCAAAATATTTGACTTTTTATTACTAAGAAATAAGCGAAGGCAAAAGCCAGTAGACTAAAAAATAAATTTTTTAGTCCTTTTTTCATTTGAGACAACATTAACTCCAAAGGGTTATTTTATTAATATTTCGGTTATAAAATGAGAGGATATTTAATTTACTGATAAATAATTTTTATACATCACGTTATCAATAATTATTTTCCTACTGGGATAAGCATAATAACACTGTCACCACTTTAAAGTTGAACCTTTATATTGCCTTAATAAGCCATCAGCGCAGTTACGTCGAGGATATGACTTTGAATGGAGTATGACACTTGATTAGCAGCACTTAGGGAGTTCAGAGCCGAGGGTAACAATGGCGGCGATCTCCTTTCTTCTTGGGTGTAGTCGCAACCGCAACAATATAAAGGTTAACTACAGAACAGTTAATTTTACTCTGCCGCTATTTATTGTCATTTAGTGATTATTGGTTTCTACTTTAGGCTAGATTCAAATTTAAAGAATTTTGATATCTTTTCATACTCACCACTTTCGTGTAAGTCTTTTAAAGCATTATCAAAAACCTCTACCTGTTTAAGTGAGACTCTTGCTTTAGAGAACATAATTTTGCTTCCTGCTTGTTCATCATTGGTAATACGAAAAAGAGGAACAATATTTTCTCTATACGAGGGTTGAGATGACAAATAATGTTTACCTTCTATTTCTGATTCAATATACCCGTCAGCTCTACCTTTTAGAACAAATCTAGACATACTTTGATCGTCACTCATATAAACTATCCTTCTGGAAAACTCCTTATTTTTTAGTAACTCGGGATAAGATTCGTAAAAAATAGCACCGCGCAAGGCAGCAATAATCACATCAACTTTAGTTAAATCGGCCAACTCGCTTACCGACTTAAATAAGTTTAACTTATTTTTATTCACAAAAAGCATATGGTGACTGTAACGAAAATCATTTTTAGTAAACAGCGCAAATTTCTTTCTCTCAGGCAAGACAGTTGCCGCTACCGTCATATCAATAGTCCCTACTTCAAGATCTTTTATAACCCTTGCCCATGGCATAGAAACAATCCGATATTTAAATGGTGTACGACGAAATACCGCCTTAATCAGCTCAATATCTTTTCCAGCCCACTCACCTTGTTCATTTTTATAACGATAAATATCTCGCTCATTTAGCCCAATGATAAACTCATGGCAAAACAGTTGAAAAGGAGCCAACAGTAAGGTGATCATTACAACAAGTTTTACCATCTACGAGTCCTTAATTGAATTTATGTTAGCTACAGTTACATTATTCCATAGAGTACTTAATTGATAACTGTTGTAGTGAAAATATCGAATTTAGATAATAATTGTCTGTCGTGGGATTAAAACTACCTTAGACATACTTTCAAACTAGTGAAGAATGGCATAGATGTCCATATAATTATTCTTCCAAACTTTAATTTCAAGTTGGTTTTTCAATATTTTATCTTGTTATTTTCCCTATAAGCTAGATTTAAGCGCTTATTTTGCGCCTATAACATTTGCTGACTAAACTTAAGTATGTAATTCATTTATTGATGAGGTGTGTAATGGACATGACAAAATGCATTAACATGGATGCTAATATAGTAGTTGGTATTGCCAATGATAGGTTACGTCATGAGTGTCGGAATTTGCATAGTTTGGCAGCGCTGATGGATGTTAAAGATAAACAACTTGAAAATAAAATGGCTGAAATTGGTTTTCATTATGAGGAAAGGTTAAACCAATTTAGACCAGACATTAAGTAATGAATCAATGAACAGCTAGCGTATGGGTTATTTGAATTTTCTGCTTGGCGTCGCGGTGGCGACAACACCCAAGGGGCGACGTACCGCCGCGCTTCATACTCAACTAAAGTCGCCAGTGAAAAACGGAAGTCTTCTCTAACAAGCCTTTAAGTCGAAAATATTGCCTGAATATTGGAGTACACATAATTATTGTTTGTTTTTTTCTCTGCTTGACGTCGCGGTGGCGACAGCACCCAAAGGGACACTGCCTCCGGCGTCCCCTTGGAACCCCACGGAGTCCCTACTCAGTGAAATCATGAATAACCATTTTTAGTTTACAGTCAATACCTGCCGATATTCGTCCATGAAAAGCGGCAGTCTTCGCCATCCATGGCTCAGCTTGACTGACACTTTACAAAATGGATATTCATTCACTGAGATGGGAGTTGTAGTATTTGGTGCGACTATATTTTCTAACCTCTGTCATCCTCGTCCTGTCTTAATTGATGACCCAGTTCTTAGATCTCTAGATTCTGTCGGAATGACGTCTTAATTGTCGTTATACGCCCGTTGTAGGTAACACTTAAAGAATGACGAATCTAAAAGCTAACTTAAACCCTAACCACAAACTTCAAGTCTGCTTGAATCAAGTGCAGAAATGGAAGGCAATATTCACGTATGTTCATCAAGGATGATGAACAAAGGGATGCCGGAGGCAGTATCCCTTTGGGTGTCGTCGCCACCGCGACAATAAAACTGAGATTAACCTACTTCGTCTTATTTCAAGTAACAGCCGTTTTATTATTTTTTTGGGCTTGCTCTAACAAAGAAGTGGCAAATGAAAGGTTGCTTTCATATTGTTCTATTATTTTTTTGAACTGCTCTTCTCTTGTTGTTGCTCCATTACCTACAATATTTTTGAGTTCGTTAAGGCCCCTTTCAAAATTTGTTTTTTCATCTTGTAGCCGCTTATTCAAACCACTAATAGTTACTTGTTGTGACTTTTGATTCGCTTGCATGTTTATATATTGTGGGTATTTCTGAATATCAGAATTTTGTAATTGATGAAGGTCATTATTCTGCTTTTGCAGACTCTGAAGTTGCTCATTCAAGCTTTTACATTCAGTCTCTATTGAATCAAGTTTACCTTTTGATTCTCTAAACTTTACTTCTGCTGATCTAGTTAAGAGTTTCTCTGCTTCTAAAGGTTTATTTACTTCAACTCTCATTTGCTCCTGCTGCTTAACATGAGCTAGTTGCATCTCACTAATCTTACCTTCAAGATTTTTATAACGTTCAGTTAATCTCTCAATTTCTTCATCCTTTTTTAGAAATAAAGATGCATGTTCAGATTCCAATTCACCAATTCTTTCAACAAGTTTCTTTGCTTCTTTTGGGGATACCCACCCAGAAAATTTTCCTTGAAACTTTCCTAATAAGAAATTAACTGTTATTTTTATAAAATTAGCAAAAGCATTAAGGAAGGGAATAGAAATAACAATAGCTAAGCTAATAAACAACGGTTCTAACAATAGGAATGAAATCAAATCATCACTAGGAAAATACAAAGGATACTGTTCCAATTTAACTTCTATCTCTTGTTTACTAAATATGACAAAAAATAATACTTTCCAATTAACGGCTAACCAGGAGAATATAAAAGCTCCTGTAAAAATAGATGTTACTCGTTCTACCGATTGTTCTTTAATCGTTGTTATAAAATCTTTAAAAAAATCCATTTGAACTTCTAGTTTTCAATACATGTTAATCAAGTATCTATGATTTGATTGAATATAGAAACAAAAAACCCGCACTCTCTATTAGAAAGTGCGGGTTTTTATTAAGAATTACAAGCTGTAAGCGTTAGCCTACCATCCTGTTTTCTCTTTAAGTGCTGAGCCAATTTCAGCTAAAGAACGAACAGTTTTAACACCGGCCGCTTCTAGTGCTGCAAATTTCTCATCAGCTGTACCTTTACCACCGGCGATAATCGCGCCAGCGTGACCCATACGCTTACCTTCTGGTGCAGTAACACCAGCAATGTAAGATACAACAGGTTTAGTAACGTTAGCTTTGATATATTCCGCAGCTTCTTCTTCAGCAGTTCCGCCAATTTCACCAATCATTACGATTGCTTCAGTTTGAGGATCGTTTTGGAACATTTCCAATACGTCGATGAAGTTAGTACCTGGGA
>Ga0209291_1003191_pt1 | contig 12421 bp, 8 predicted proteins | sample GOMGulsemesocosm_FD_184633 | JGI IMG/M metagenome (GOLD analysis project Ga0209291, IMG submission 184633) | Methane-oxidizing microbial communities from mesocosms in the Gulf of Mexico - GOM9B Gulf of Mexico (SPAdes) (version 2) | ecosystem: Environmental > Aquatic > Marine > Cold seeps | place... | reverse complement strand
TTACCCATTACCGTCATCAGTCAGGTGATAAAAATAGTTTAAGTAATGACTATGTCTTTAGTCTTCTTGAGGATACCCAAAGCAACCTTTGGGTGGGAACTCGTGGTGGCGGTCTTAATCATTTTAACCCTAAAACCCAGCAGTTTACCCATTACCGTCATAAGGCAGGTGATGCCAATAGTTTAAGTGATGACAATGTTTATAGTCTCCTTGAGGATAGCCAAGGCAATCTTTGGGTGGGCACACCTAATGGACTTAACCTTTTTAATAACAAAACAGCAAAGTTTAAGCGTTTCACAATAGCCAATGGCCTACCCAATAATGTTATTTACCGTATAGAAGAAGATAAACAAGGGAATATCTGGTTAAGTAGCAATCAAGGTTTATCACGTATGAATCCCAAAACTGAAACGTTTAGAAATTATGATGTTGGCGATGGCCTGCAAAGTAATGAATTTAACGGTGGAGCTTCTTTTAAAAGTAAAAGCGGAGAACTGTTTTTTGGCGGGATCAGTGGGTTTAACCGTTTTTATCCTGAAAATATTATCGATGATAAACAAGTCCCCATTGTGCTGATAACTGATATGTTTTTATTAAATGAATCTGTGCCAATAGTGCCTTCAATATCAATTCACGGTCCAACCTTAGAACAAAACACTGAGACTAAATTATTAACGGTTTCTTCAGCCAACAATGCCGTTGATAAGGGGGCAGGTTTTAGTCTTACTCAGGCAATTAATGTTACCAAAGCGATAACATTAACCTATAAAGACAATATTGTTGCCTTTGAATTTGCAGCATTACATTTTTCTAATCCGACAAAAAATAAATTTGCATATCAATTGGTCGGTTGGGATAAGGATTGGGTAAGTACCGACTACAAAAATCGCAGAGCGACTTATACTAATCTGCCTAACGGAGATTATACCTTCAGAGTTAAAGCGAGCAATGCAGACGGTTATTGGAATGAAGAAGGAGCATCATTAAATATTACAGTATTACCTCCGCCATGGAAAACATGGTGGGCATATACTTTATATGGATTGTTTTTACTGAGCTTAGTTTTGGCGTTCATTTATTCTCAAAGAAAGAAAGTAATTTTTGTCCAAAGCGTGAATGCACAACTAGAGCATAAAGTGGCAGAGCGTACATCAGAACTTAAAAGTCAAAAGCATGAAGTGGAAGAAAAAAACAAAGAAATACTAGCGACGCAAAAACAGTTAATTCAATCGAGTAAAATGGCAACGATAGGTACTATGACCGCAGGTGTTGCCCACGAAATAAATAACCCCACTAATTTTACCCATGCTGCTGTATATATGATGAAAGATGAAACATCTGCCATCAAAGTCTATTTAAAACAACTTGCTGGTGGTGATGCCGCAGATGAAGAAGTATTAAAGTCTTTTGATGAAAAGTTCAGAAAGCTAATTGGATTAATTGAAACTGCAACCGAAGGTACAACTCGAATAAAAACAATTGTAAATGACCTTCGTACATTCTCCCGCTTAGATGATGATAAAAAGCTAGTTGTCAAACTTGGCAGTATTATCGCTTCAACAATTCATTTGGTTAAAACTCAGTATGATGAAATTACAATAATCATAGATATAGATTCAGACCCGACAATTAGTTGTTTTCCTGCGAAACTTAGTCAGGTTTTTATGAATATAGCCGTTAATGCTTGCCAAGCGATTGAAAGCAAAAAGCTACGAAATAAAGAGTTTGTTGGTCAATTAACTATTTCGCTTATTGATGATGTTGATCAAATTCAAGTGATCTTCAAAGACAACGGTTGTGGCATGAGTGAGGTCATACAGAAAAAAATATTTGATCCCTTTTTTACAACAAAAGATGTCGGTAGTGGGACAGGATTAGGAATGGCAATTTCATTTGGTATTATTGAAGACCACAACGGAATTTTAAAAGTATCTTCGGTAATAAATGAAGGTTCAATTATTAGCATTTGTTTGCCAAGTAATTAGTAAAAATAAATAGGAGTAATTTATGTCAGTGTTTAGCATGGAAAACATAACTAAAGACACCAAAGATGAGAGCGATAAACCGTTAGTAATGCTTGTTGATGACGAAGTTGAAAATATTAATGTACTTCGTCAATTGTTAGAATCTCATTTTCAAATAATCACTGGTTTAAATGGAGCTGAAGCCCTAAAAATGATTGACAATATGGTTGATCCGAAACAAATTCAACTTATTATAAGCGATCAGCGCATGCCTAAAGTGACAGGTGTTGAGTTCCTTGAACAAATAGTCGATAGAATGCCGGATACTATCCGTATCATTCTTACGGGCTATTCTGATACTCAAGTCATTATTGATGCGATAAATAAAGCTAAACTATATAAATTTATGACTAAACCTTTTGACCCTGTTGAGTTATCACTGACGGTTCAAAGAGGAGTTGAAGCCTATCAAATGCGTAAAGAACTCATTGAATACTCTACTAATTTGGAAAAAATTGTCAAGAAAAGAACAATAGAATTGCATTCAAAAAATGAAGAACTTAACGAAGCCCTTGACGCTTTAGAAAAACAAAGCCTTACAGACCAACTTACGGGTATACATAATCGTCACTTTTTAATCAAGTTTATGCCTCAAGAAGTGGCAAGACTTAATCGTACTTTTGAACAAAAAAATGACGAATTAGAACAAATAAGTTTGATGATGGTTGATATCGACTTTTTTAAACAAGTTAATGACGATTTTAGCCATGATGCAGGGGACAAAGTTCTTGTTAAGTTTGCTCATATATTAGTTCAAACTTGTCGAGAATCTGATTGGGTTATACGTTGGGGGGGAGAGGAGTTTGTTATTATTGCTAGAGGCTTACCTAGAGAAGATGCTGAAAATCTTGCGGAGAGAATTTGTAAAAATATTGCAAAAGCTCAATTTGATATTGGTTTAGAGAGAGCTATCTCTATAACTTGTTCTATTGGAATAGCTTCATTTCCATTTATGGCAAAGAATCATAAATTGTTAACGTGGCAACAAACGTTAAACTTTGCCGACACCGCTCTTTATATAGCTAAAAATAATGGTAGAAATGCTTGGGTGAGTCTTTCCGAAAAAAACGTGGAACAACCTGAAAGCTTATATAAAAATACAATGGAGGATATTAAGCACATTTATGGAAGTGGTGATATTAGCATACAGCATACATCATCTATCGAATCGATCAACTTATAACCTTATTTTTCAAAGTACGAGCGTCAAACAACGTTTTGGATCAGATTTTTTATAGACAACGCCGCGGTAAAAGGTGATGTTTTTTTGCAAGTACAGCCCACACTTTTTGTGGGCGATTTTGCCGTGGAGCGCTATGTTCCAGTGATAGTATTTATACGGAGATTCATTTTTTTGAATCAGCAACTTCGTTATTGTGACTAAAATAGGTAAAACCTCGTTCTGGACAAAAAGTGTAATTATTATCCATATTTTTACGTTCACCTTTACCTATTACCCATCGAAATGTAAGGCAGTGATTCGGTCCATCAAGTTCTATGATTTCTATGCTTGTTGGCCTACGTGACGGATAAGTGCGCACTTCTCCTTGCTTCCAGTAACCCAGTGGAAATTTACTCCCTAATCCATCGTAAGTTCTTGCACCCCATTGTTTTCGCTTGTCATAAATTCTCACCAGTCCATCTTTTGAATTATTAATGGTAAAAAGAGATTCAACCGCTCCCATACGTCTGGTACTAAATGTTCTTCGATAATAGGAAATTTCTTCGCCAGCCCATTCAATTTTGGTGTCATTCCTTACTGTTTTGAATGGACCGGTAATGTTAAAAGTAGCACATCGCCTTCCTGTTACAGGGTCACAGGCAGAGGCGGAGGTAACAGCCTCTTTTAGCATTAATTCATGTTTCCCATCCCATTTTACTCCAGTAAAAAGCTCAATAGGAATGAATCTTTCTTTTGTGGATTTATTATAAGCTTTATCCCAATAAACTTTTTCTTCTGCAGTAAGATTGGCGGCTTCATCAGCCCATGCTGGGCTACAAAAGCTAAGGATCATCCAACTCATGGTTACTAAGGGAAGGCTTAAGCCTAATTTTCTTTTTATCATTCTCATCAATTTTCTCTATGTCATATTAGGTTAAGGAAATAATGTCGTTAACGAGCAAAAGATGCTTAAAACTTAGCTAAATTATTTCTAATTTTTTTTTGAATACAATAAAAACAACCAGTTAGAATAATTTAAAATGACAATATATCTGTTAGAATACGTCTAGTTTTCACGGTGGGTCATATTTTTGGATAACAACAACAAAGCTTTTATGGTCGGGCAGTGGAAGGTTGAGCCTGGGCTGAACAAAATTTCCTGCCCTGATAATCAAGTTATGCTTGTTCCTAAGGTGATGGCCATACTGCTTGCTTTGGTTAAAGGTAAGGGCGAGCCGCTCAACCTTGAAACCCTAATGGCAAGCGTTTGGCAACAACAAGTGGTAAGCGATAGCTCTGTCTATCAGGCCATTGCACAATTACGCAAAGCATTAGGAGATACGGCGGCTGAGCCGGTTTATATTCAGCGAGTTTCCGGCAAGGGTTATCGTCTTATTGCACAAGTAAAAGCGTTACCGACATTAACAAATCAAATAAAAACAGCTACTGATACCCAAGAAACGGCTGTTCAAAATGTAGCGGAGCTTAGCCCCAGTAAGTTCGGAAAAAGTTGGTTGGCAAATTGGCGCTTTTGGCTTGTGGCAGTATTAGTTGCTATTGTCATAAGTATGCTGAATTTCTATAAACCATGGCAAGCGCCTGAACAGCAGCCAAGCCCACTTAGTATAGCGCAAATCAATTCCATCTCATTTCAGCGTTTGGCCACCGAAAATATTGGTCAGTCCACAAAACTCGACGGGTTGAACGATGTTTTGCTCACTCAATTGATGCAAATTAAGCAAATGCGTGTTGTGTCCTTAAGCCAAAAAGCGTCATCGCCAAGCACTCAGGCCGTTATAAAGGGCCGGATACATAAACAAGACAGCAACATTCGGGTATTTCTGCAACTGGTGCAGGTTGACAGCCAAGAAGTGATTTGGGCTAGGGTTTTTAATGGAGAGATCAACGATTTGTTTGCTCTGCAAGACAAGATAGTCGAAACTTTGCTAGCGCTGTTTAAGCGACAGCAGAGGTTACCGGCTTTTAAGTCGGCGCTTATAGATAACCGCAATTTCGATCAATACTTACTGGCCCGTCATTTATGGCAGCAACGAAATGGCCCCGCACTTTATCGGGCCAAATCGATTTATGAAAAGATGCAACAACAACAAGCTTTATTTCCCTTAGCGGCGGTTGGCCTTTGTGATACCTATCATTATTTACATATTTATGCCGATTGGTCATTTGAACAAGCGTTAAACAAGTGTCGGCCGTTATTGCAACAAGCGCTTGCACAACAACCAAATCTTGGTCAGGCAATAGCGGCGCAGGCGATGCTGTTAAACAATCAAGGTAAAAAAGTTCAGGCGACGCAATTGTTTGAAAAAGCCATAAAACTGACACCAAATTATCCCTTCGCTTATATGTGGTACGCCGAAATGAACCGTGGGATGGGCAAGTACAAGCAAGGGTTAAACATGATCAAAACTGCCTATGCGTTAGCGCCTATGTCCCCGATGATCAACCGTAGTTTAGCTTATGCCTACCTCAATGCCGGGGACAAAGCGCAAGCCAGATTTTATTACCGCCGGGCGTTGGATTTACAACTTGATTACACAAATCGGGCGATTGAAGAGCTCGATTTTTTGCCGCTGACTATCGAACGAGCCCGCGCGTTTTTGTTGTGGGCCAAAAAATATCCCTCAATTATGCGCAAACAACGCTCGTATCAGCTGACCCAAGCGCAGATAGAGTTGGCATTGGGGAAATTTGATGCGGTTGCTGCGACACTGGCGAATTTAAAAGGCCAACAAGTCAATCCATCATTCAAATTATTTATTCAGACCTCTCTTGCTGCCGCGCAAGGTCGTTATCACGATGTTATTGCCTTTATCGAGCAGCGCATAGCCATTCATCAAGACTCTGCGCGATATGCCGGTTCCTACCTGTCAGTGCTTTATCAAATGAGAGATGATGAAAAAGCCTACAAGGCTTTTTTGCGACTGCGACCTGAACTTGCTCGTCATATACTCAATTCAGAACCGCAAGGTGAAATAACCGTGACTGCTAATAATCGTTATAAATTGATCTATTTTGTTCAGCTACAGGCGAGGCGCGGTAAAATGAAATTAGTTAGCAACTTGGCCCAGCAACTTGATGACAGTTTTGCAAAAAGAGGGACCTCGCAAAACATTTATTATGCCCGTTGGCTGTTGTTTCGAAAGCAGAGTGAAAATGCCAAAACCATGATGCTGAGTATGATGGATGATGGTTGGTTGCCCGATTATAGTGCTGGATTTTCCCCAGAGGCCATAATGAAACAATTATTTATCGACGTTGGCCTTGGCGACAAAATCTACCAAACTTTACTGAAAAAAAATCGCGAACAGGTCTTGGCAGGGTTTAACTAAGCGTTGAATATCGTCATCGAATCAATGGAATGTAAAGTCATACATAATTTATGTTATTTCAATTCAGCGAAAAGTGTAACGTTCCGAATACCAAGATAGCAAAAACGTACTTGTGATTATTGGTATTTAGAATAAAAACAATAAGTTAGTGTTTTTGTGCATAATAACTTACCTCTTGATGGTATGTTATTTGGTTCCACGATGTTGATGGATTATTGAGGGACTTTCTAATATCTAATGTCCGATTTCGTATCAAAGTGATCGTGAGGTAGGATGATTTTCACTCTTAAATTTATACCGTTAAGTACGCATTATAAACATTAGCTACGGGTTGTTCTTTAGGTCAAGTGATTAGCTAAAAGCAGACTGTTTTGGCTGCATTGTAAAGGCTAGTTACTGCCGCAAACGAGACATTTATCTCAATACACAAATTCTTCTTTAAGTTTAGACTTTGTTTGTAAAAATCACCATATCATATTGTTCCAGCATGCGTTTTTATGAGAAGGTATTCGCCAGTAATCGAGTTGAGAGTTATAAACACCAAGCTATCTAAAATTATTGAGTGAAATCAGAAAATTTTACTACAATTACTTTAACTATTTTAATTAGGTGCTCAAAATGTATAGTGTTTTGGAATATGAAGGATCTTCTGATTCAGTGAAAGAAATTTACGACGATATATTCGAGTGTTTAGGCAACGAAGGGCTTGTCGATTATTTTAAAGTGCTTGGTAATTACAACACTATTGTATTAGACGTGACATGGAATGCTCTAAAAAATATTTTAGTGAAAGGTGAATTACCTAGGTCATTAAAGGAACTTGTTTTTGTTGCTGTTTCCAATGAAAAAAACTGTAGCTATTGCACCGATATTCATACGGCGATGTGTAAGCTTCTTAATGTAAATGAGGGTGACATCCAAAAAGTACTAGAAAAAGCAACTAACTTAAACCCCAAAAGAGTTAAACTCTCTATTGAGTTTTCTAAAAAAATGGCTATAAATCCAGCTTTAATTGTTGAAGCAGACCATCAGACTTTACTCGACTCGGGGCTCACAAAAAGCCAAATATTTGAATTAATGGCTCTGGTTAGTTTGGTCAACTATTCGAATACACTTGCGCAAGGCATGATGATTGGCGTTGACCAAAAGGTTGTGAGTTTACTTAATAATGGCTAATAACTTAATTGATACTTACCAATTAGCGTCATTAATTGAGCTAACAAATTCGATGGCAGATGACAGTATTAACCCTTCTGTAGACGTTAGCCAAATAATAAGCCAGTCGGTTGGTAAATTGATGTGGATTATCAATTTTGATCTATGTATTATCCTTGAGAAGTCGACAAAATGTCACCTTGAACTCGTTTTAAACAATGAAGATACAAACCATGATTTCGAGTCGTTAACGCTATTACCTATTGTAGAATATAAGCAAAACATGTCTATATCGTTATCTGATAACGACTACTACCTATTTTACCACGTGTTACATAAAGACAATGAAAACTCTAAGTTGATGTTTTTTTTACAACGTTCAGAGCGATTCTCTTCCCAAATTTCAATAGTGTTAGAACTATTTTGTACATCCATAAAAAAAATATTAGAAACAAAAAATAACGAATTTAAAAATAGACAATTACAAAATGAAAAAGCGATTTTAGAGGAATCCAATAAGCTAAAATCTATGTTTTTAGCCACTATATCTCATGAAATAAGAACACCAATGAATGGTATTTTGGGAATTGTTCAGATGTTAAAAGATACGCCGCTTAATAACCAACAATCAGAAATGCTTGGCACAATAACGAATAGCAGTGACGACTTATTAAAGATACTTAATGACATATTAGATTATAGTCATTTAGAAACCTGTAAAGTGGAGATGGATGAAGTTGATTTTAATATTATTGAGTCTGTAGAAGAGGTGGTTAAACAATTCTCTGCTACGGCTCAGCTTAAAGGACTTAACATAACCACTTTGTTTGATAACGCTACGCCTATAGTGCTGAAGGGTGATGTAGCAAGAATAAAACAAATATTAATTAATCTGTTAAATAACGCGATTAAATTCACCCAAGTAGGTGAAGTTAATATAATAGTGAAGTGTGAAAAAACAGATACTTCTTTCTATCAAGTTAATATAATTGTAAAAGATACTGGAATTGGCATTAGTAAACGCGTCCTAAAAAACATCTTTCAACCCTTTACTCAAGCCGATAATTCAATGAGTAGAACGTTTGGCGGCACAGGTCTCGGGCTTGCTATTTCTGCTAACCTTACCAAAGCGTTGAATGGTACTATTAGTGTAGAAAGCGAAGAACAAAAAGGTACAGCATTCCACTTATCTTTACCAATTAAAGTCGCTCAAAACCTTAAAAACTCCCGTGTTCAAAAAAGTCCAAAACATGAGTTAGCAAATACCATCAATCTTAGTCATAAAATACTTGTTGTTGAAGATATACGTATAAATCAGACCATCGTAAAAATGATGTTATCAAAATTGGGGTTTGAATGTGATGTAGCTGTTAATGGTTTTGAAGCCTTAGAGGCCTTAAATAGTTCAGAATACAGTATTATTTTCATGGATCTGCAAATGCCAGAAATGGATGGTTTGACTGCAACAAAAGAAATAGTCAAACGTTACGGCCAAGCTCGCCCCATTATCGTTGCCATGACTGCTAATGTATTAAAAGCAGATAGAGAAAATTGTGCCGCTGTAGGTATGGATGACTTTATCCCTAAACCCCTTTTAATAACCGAGCTAGAAAGAACTTTATCTACACGGTATCAACGAAATGATGACACTAATAAATTGTGAGCTAAAAAATCGCTGGGTATAAACATAACTTCATGAATACCCCATTATTTCAATTGATTATAAACAACAAGAACACAATCTTCATCTGAGGTCTATGTTACGAGTCTATTTAGTAAAATGACATAAATAATGCTTTAGGAAAGAGAATAAGGCGAGAAATTTTCATATAGTGAGTGTAATACGCACTAACCATTCTATTTATCAAAAACTTTTAATGTCCGTTTCTAAACTGCCCCTTAGCTGAGATGAATTTGGTTCACAAATACCGACCACTTAGTGGCAGCTTCTGCCCTTAGAATATCCGGCGTATGAATTTTTAGTGCTTATAGAGGTCAAGAGAACACCAGTTAGTTGACTTAAGCATGTAGGTAGCTAACTTGATAACCATTAGCATTGAAGACGTTCTAAAAATAGGTTCTGAGACTAACATCATGATCAAAAAATCAATTCAATGTTATAGAACGAGAACAATTTCTACGGCAGCTCTTACCAGTCATTGGATCGACTATCCATTATCATCTAATTTGGGGCTGGCCCCTTTTATTTTCTTAGTATAATCCCATTTATATGGTTTGGGAGTGTCAAGCAAACGTTTAAGTTCTTGATTGTGAATTCTGTCACTTTATACTCAATTCAGTTAAGCTATGGGCCTATGAATCATTTAAACTTATCAAAAATCGACTTTCATTGACATCTGGTTGGTAGCCTTCGTGCGTTGCTTGTTGCATAGAACAGGTATTTCTTTTATTCTACTTATACCAAAAACCAACAGTTAATTAGACATAAGCTGGTCTAACAATCTATTTCTGCTGGTTTAATTGAGCTAATTAGGATTTTATCCCCGCATGCCTTTAGTTGATCTCAGTCAGTTTGCCAGCCTCTTTGAAATAGGTTTTGCATTGCATTTCGCTGTCGCTTTCCTAGAGCGTATTTACGCGCGCGATCTGCCCATTCGCATTGAGAAAATCATTGCAACAGCGAAATCGCTGGAACTATTCAAACAAGAAGTTATTGAAGGTCAGAGAAAGTATGAGGAAACAGGAGAATCAATCGAACTGCAATTCGCTTTCCTAAGTATTGAGAATCCTATTTGGGTAAATCACAACGACCAGGTCCTTGACCGACTGTATGCCCTCCGCCAGGATTCTAACGGCCAGATACGAGTCCTGAAGCGTATATTGAGTGTCATTACCTTTTTGTCGGTTTTGGTGGCTCTCTATTCGGTGGCAATACTTTTTATGATTGGCTTAGACTTTGATATGGTGATGGGGTTAACACCGATAACCGCTAGCTCGATTGTGCTCATGCAACTACTTCCGCTGCCCGTAACGGCAGCTATATTCTTCTTTGTTGGACGCCGAATGAGTTACGAAGTTGATAGAAAAATTCGCGGCGTAGGGGAGCTTCATCTGATACTAAACAACGCATATTCTACTTCAGTTACCGACTATGCTCCAGTTACTGACTATGCTTCGGTACAGCAGATTTACCACCGAAACTTGGCTCGGAGTGGTCTAATCGAAGGGTATAGGTAAAATGGAACATCATCTTTCATAAAATGAAAATACATGTTGCCTCCTATTTCCTGTATTTACCTCTCTGTTATATTCTCAAATGCCAACTTACGCTCAGTGGCAGCTAGTGACCTTAGAAAAATGAACACTGGTAGTTTCCCTCACCAAGCTAACATCAAAAAAGTGACCTAAGCTGAACGTAGCAACACATTAATCCTATAGTCCGCTTCAAGGCATGCCTCCATAGTGATGAGTGTATTTTCTGTAAATTGGCGCACCACTTCTAAAAGCTTTGCTCGAGTCACTTTTTTGTTAGAAGCAACTTTGTTTCCATTGGATAGAACACACACTTGGAAATAATGTTTTGCTAAATCAATACCAACAACTTTAATGTTCATGATGACTCTCATCAAATTGAATATGGCGCATTTGACGCCAATGGGGAGGGGCGTCCATCACATCACATAGCGGCAGAATCTTACAAACTTATTTCCAATATAACTTAAACACAACAAACCCCTATATTTTTATTGGGTGCTTTTTAGCTAGGTAAGTAATGCGACTTGAGCGCCTTCATCACATTTAAGTTATGCTTTTGAAATACTCTCTAAGTGCCATACTTTTGCGACGATTTTCCACTCCTGACTTTCATCTTTTACAAAGCTTAAGTGGTCAACGAAAATGTTGTCATGCGCTCTAAGCCTGAGTTTTACCATCGCGCTTAAAGAAGAGAGGTAATCGATGAGTATTATTTCTTCTTCACGTTTTTGATTCACGCTTGCGGGTGATGGTCGATTCGCTACATCATGTCTAAAGTTAGCAATCGGGTCGACAAATATTTTACCTTCATCCGCATCAAATAGGCTTGAGGCTGGATGAAAAATAGTATCTAATTTTTCTACGTCACAGTAATAAATCATATCTAAGTAAACCTCTATTGCTTTTAGTAGGTCTTGGTTTTTCATGGTGTATCCCTTGTTTGGTGTTTGTAGTTAATGGTTGTTCCATACGATAACAAAGGATTTCAAATAAAAATATTGGCGTAATTGACAAGTTTAGGTAATATTACGCCAAACTACTACTTAACGACATAGGTGACAAATATGGTGATTGATAATGCTAATCCACCTTTAGTATGTATTTTGACTTACAACAATTTATGTATGTTTGAGTTTGGTATCGCTTTAGAGGTTTTTGCTTTACCGCGTCCTGAATTGTCGCAATGGTATGACTATAAAGTGATTGCGACAAAATCTGGTAAAATTAATGGCATGGGGGGCGTTAGTATCGACGCTAGTCATGACTTATCTTTATTAGCACAAGCAACATTGATCGTTGTCCCAGGTTGGAGTGGTGAGGTGAGTGATGCGTTAAGGGTGGCGCTAACCAATGCTCATGCTAATGGAGTACGTATCGCGACTATCTGTTCAGGGGTATTTCTCCCAGCCGCCTGTGGCCTATTAAGCGGCAAGAAAGCCACAACGCACTGGCGATATGCCCAAAAGCTTCAACAAGAGTATCCCGATATAAAGGTAAATCCTGATGTGTTGTAT
>Ga0209291_1003188_pt1 | contig 12429 bp, 11 predicted proteins | sample GOMGulsemesocosm_FD_184633 | JGI IMG/M metagenome (GOLD analysis project Ga0209291, IMG submission 184633) | Methane-oxidizing microbial communities from mesocosms in the Gulf of Mexico - GOM9B Gulf of Mexico (SPAdes) (version 2) | ecosystem: Environmental > Aquatic > Marine > Cold seeps... | reverse complement strand
TTTAAAAAGAGATAAAATAAATGGGCAGAAAGTTTGAGAAGCGTAAAGCCACGATGGCAAAGACGCAAGGCGCAAAATCTAAGCTGTACGCAAAATATGCGAAAGAAATTTTTGTCAGTGCTAAAAATGGTAGCAGCGATCCCAGTGCGAACCCTAGCTTACGTGCCGTTATTGATAGAGCGAAAAAAGACCAAGTTCCAGCGCATGTGATCGATAAAGCGATTGAGAAAGCAAAAGGCGGCGGTGGAGAGAACTATGAGTCTATGCGCTATGAAGGGTTTGGACCTGGCGGTTGCATGGTTATTGTCGATTGTTTGACAGATAACAACAACCGTACTTTTGGTGATGTCCGTATTTGCTTTAATAAAGGTCATGCAAAATTAGGTGGTCAAGGTACCGTCGCTCACATGTTTGATCACAATGCGGTTTTTGTTTTTGATCATGCAGACGAAGAAGAAATCCTAGAAACTTTAATGATGGCAGACGTCGATGTCACTGATATCGAAAATGACGAAGGCACCATTACTGTATCTGCACCACACACAGAGTTCTTTAAAGCAAAATCGGCATTGCATGAAAGTTTTCCAACATTAGAGTATGAAGTAGAAGAAGTTACTTTTGTGCCGCAAACAATTTCTGAACTTAGCGGTGAGGATGTTGAGAAGTTTGAGCATTTTATGGAACTACTGCACGATTGTGATGATGTGCAAGAGATTTATCATAACGCTGAAGTGGCTGAGTAGCACAAGCACACATAGATATTAAAGTAATTGATAAATAGCGAACTGACGCAAGGCAGTTCGCTATTTTTTTATACGCAGAGTGTATTGCGTTCAATTGCCGAATCTAGCTTAAAAAGTGACCACTCGAATGGCGAGTAAGATGAAAATAGTTCCGCTTATGCGATTTACCCACTGACTCTTTTCCTTCAGCCAGTTTAATATAGGGCCTTTTGCCAGTACCAAGCTTACTAATGTATACCATAAACCGTCAATGATGACCGGAGTTCCCACCATGATGGCTTGATCCAAAACGCTGGCATCTGCAGAGATAAACTGTGAGAAAATCGCGATAAAGAAAATCGCTGTTTTAGGATTGAGGACTGAAATCATCGCGCCTTCAACGCCAGCGCGAAAAACTGAAATCTGTTGCGTGTTCTGGGTGGTTCTCTCCGCATTACCTGCTGTTGCCCTGATCGCCTGCACACCGATGTAAAGCAAATAAGCTGCGCCTGCCCAAGTAATCATCTGAAAGAGCAGTGTTGATTCAGCAACAACAAGTGCCAATCCGAAAATACAGGCAAATGCCCATAAGCCTATGCCCAGCGCATGACACCAGCTGGCGACGATAGCGTGTGTTTTACCGTTGTTCGCGGTTTGTTTTAATACTAACGCGAGACTAGGACCAGGTGACATTGCACCGAGACAGCAAATAAGGACGAGTGATAGCCAAGCTATAAATGTCATAGTTAAACCTTTTTATAAATTTAGCTGATGATATTCTGTTTACCAACATGAAATCAAGCAGAGGGTGTTACTCGAGGATATTTGCTTGGTTTAGGCGTATTTCTAATACCTTCTAAGTCACATGAAAAGGCTGTGTCATTAAAATGTCATGAAACTGTATTATTTTGAAGCCAATTATTTCTAATTGAGCAACAGACATGCGTTTGACTTTCTTAAATAAAATCATATCTAGCTTACTCTTAATCGCAATTATTGGAATGGGAGCCAGCGTCTATTGGGGCCTTGAGCAGCTAAAAAAACCGTTCGAGCTTAATCAGCGATACTTTACATTAGTTGAAAAAATTACTGTGAAGAACCGTCATTTAATTGATCGCTATCTTAAAACAGGAAATTTAGCAGACTTATCAGCCGTTAAAATATTTCTGAAGCAAGAGTTGCCCTTGTCGATGGAAAGTCTTCCTGAGGCAGTATTAGAAGCTTTGCACCCGATTATCGACAGACTTGTGGTCACTGTTGATAAAGATTTATTAGCCGCTGGTAAGTTGTCGGGAAATATTCAAGGTTTGATTGTGCAAAATGAAAGAGAAACCTTGGATGCAATCGAGTCGTTAAATACTTATGTGTTTAATGGCCGAGATAGCGAGAATATACAAAAGGCTAATGAGATAGAGCATCAGCTTTCACTGATTGCGCAAGATGTTTCCATGCGCATGCTTTCGCGTGTGAAATATTTTGAAACTCAATCTTCTAACGTGCTCGAAAATGTTGAATTTTTAAATCAGCAAATTAAACAAAATATAGAGATATTAGCAAATTTACCGTTGTTAAATATTCAGGGAGAAGAGCAAGAAGATGATTTTTCAGCCATGTTGGGGTTGGAGTTAAGTGAAGAAAATCAACCAGAAGAGGGCGCAGATATAGGCGAAGAATATGTTGCACAGCTTAGCAGCTTGGTTAACCGTTACTCTGGTGAAATAGAGCGTACCTCGCTCTTGGTCGAATTGGCTAACAATGCCGCTATTAAAGTGTCTGAGAATATCCAAGAGCTAATTAAGAAAGTGGCGCAATCTAAAGTTTTTATTGACGATGAGCGTCGCAAGATTGAAATGCAAGTGTACATCATGCTGGGTGTTTTCTTATCATTATTGGTTGTGACCGGCATTTTGCTTATGGTGGCTCAACGCAGAGTAATGGTCGGTATAAAGCGAATAGCGGCGTATCTTGAAAAATTGAGCGCAGGTGATTTTAGTGAGGAACTCAATGTTTCAATTAGCTTTAGTGAACTGCAATCACTCGCAGATAACACTGAACAGCTGCGTGGTTTTCTTGTTGGCATTATTCGAGGGATTAATTCTGAGGCGTGTAATGTGCAATTGGCCAGCCTGCAAATCACTGAACATTGTGAGAAGACTGAATTTGAAACCGAGCTACAGCGACAGCAAACGAATCAAGTGGTTAGTTCGGCGACGGCTTTACTGTCATCATTCTCAAAAGTGCGTGAAAGCGTCGATGTTGCAACACAATGTGTCGTTCGCGGTCAGTTAGCTATCAATGAAAGTGTAGTAGAAGTATCTAAGCTTAAGGGGAGTATTAAAGGCTTGTCTCAAGAAGTCAGTACGGGTGAAAAGCAAATTGAACAACTTAACAATGACATTAAAAATATTGAATCAGTGCTTAGCGTCATTGGCAATATTGCCGATCAAACAAACCTTTTAGCTCTCAATGCTGCGATTGAGGCAGCAAGAGCAGGTGAGAGTGGCAGAGGGTTTGCTGTAGTCGCGAATGAGGTGAGGCTATTAGCGCAATCAACAGGTCAGTCGACTAGCGAAATAGGAGAGATGTTAAATGCATTGCGTCTATCCGCTGATCAGGTAACCTCTTCAATGAAGAGACAAAACCATATAGCTAAAGAGTCAGTGGCAAGTACTCGCGATGTTGTTGATTACCTAAGCAGTGCCGAGCTTATCATCGAAGAAATCAACTCAGTTAATCACTTAGTGTCAGAGCAAACCGCACAACAAGTAAATGCTGTTGATGAAGTCAAGCAACGCATTGATCAAGTGCAAACTCAATTGCTTACTACGAAAACTCGTATTGACGATACTAAGCAAGAGGCAAGCACGCTAACAGATGTCTGCGTAGTTCTGAATAGTCATATCACGCAATACAATATTTAGTGCTGCCTGCTAAGGTCGCTATTGAGTTTAGCACCACTCTTGTTGAAAGCCGAAGATTATGTGCAATATGCCGATTGAGTCTTACTCATTTAAAACAATTAGTGAGTTGGCTTTCACAACCGGCGCCCTGTAAATATCAACCTCGCTATTTTTAGCCATTTATGCATTGAATTTGTCACAAAATCGCTTATTCTTGGCGCAGATATAAAAGTAGTCTTCTTCTTTTTTGATAAAATCACTTTACTCATCAATAAGAATGATGAAGTTTTGCTATCTCCCAGATAGTGTAATTTATTAATGTATAACCTATTTAAGAGACAATTCAATGACCATTCTTATGACCCTGGGGCCTTTACTCGGCGCATTAATCCTTGGTTTCTACTGGAAAATAAAACAACTAAATACACGTGTTATAGATAGTGCCCTAAAGTGGTTAACTTTCTCAATGCTGGGTTTAATAGGCTATACCATAGGCGCATTAGATGATCTTGCCAATAAGCTCTATGAAGCAGGGATCATTGCGCTGCTGTTATTTGCTTTAGTCATCGTATTTAATGTACTGTTTTTGGTGATTAGTGGGCGTTTCTTAGCGGGGAAACCGACTGTGCAGGCTGCTAAGAGCGAAAAAGCAGTGATTAAATTAACCTGGGATACCTTTTCTGATTCTATTCAAACCGTACTTTGGGTCGTTGGTGGAGCAGTGTTAGGTTATTTAAGTGAAGGCTATTTTGAGCATGCAGATGCGCTGGTCACTTGGATGCTGTATTTGTTGTTGTTTCTTGTTGGCCAACAGCTGTATTTGGCAAACTATAGACTGCGTTCGCTATTTTTAAATGTACAAGGGTTAATCATAGCCATCACCACACTGGTGAGCACTTTTGCTGCTGCTTTGGTTGGTGCTTGGTGGATAGATATGCCAGTGTTTCACGCGCTTGCGGTTGTATCTGGGTTTGGCTGGTATAGCCTGTCGGGGATATTACTGTCCGATTTGGGTTTTCCCTTGTTAGGCACAACCTCTTTCCTATTAGATATTGGCCGCGAAATTGCCGCTTTAATGCTTATTCCGCTGCTCTCTAAGATGGGTAATCACTGTAGTGTGGGTATTTCCGGTGCAACTGCAATGGATTTTACACTGCCAATGCTAGGCAAGTTTCATGGATCTACTGTGATACCCACAGCTATAGCGAGTGGTTTTGTATTAAGCATTTTAGTACCTGTTTTTATCCCTTTGTTTATCTCTCTAGCTTGAGTCTTAACGTGCGCTGATGAAGTAACAAATGCCCATATTATTAGTCGCACTCACGATAAAAACGAGCGAAGAAAGGCGTGAATTGTTCACGCCATGGCCTCTCATCCATTAATAAATACATTGGCGAGATATAAAGTAACCGGCAAACTAATAAATCCAAACAGCGTTTGGCTAGTGATAATGCTGGCGATAGCGGGTGCATCACCACCAAGTTTTCGCGCCAAAATATAAGCAGCGGGAGCAGTTGGTACGCTAAAGAAAACCACAATCACGAGTGCAGCAATACCTTCTATGCTCAATAGATTAACAGCACAAATGGCGGCAACAGGTTTTAATACAAATTGTACACTAGCGCTCACCAAGGTCGTTTCCCAATACTGAAATAGTCCTTTGAAACTTAGTGCGCTGCCGACGAGCATTAAACCCATGGGGAAGGCGGCACGACCAAATAAATCGAGTGAGTCGACTAAAATTTGGTGTAAACCTATCGAACTAATATTTAAAAATATGCCCGTTACCGCGCCAAGAATCAGTGGGTTGGTGACTATTTGTTTAAGCACTGGAAGTAATTTAATACCTTGGTTTCCCACTGATACTGCAAATACTGAGACACACAATATATTGATGAGGATGATCATAGTGGTGGCGGCTAATGCGGCATAACTTAACCCTTCATCACCATATAAAGAGTTGACTAACGCAAGTGCAATAAAGGTATTAAATCTAACCCCCCCTTGAAAGACTGAAGTAAAAGTTGCAGGAGAAAAGGCTTTACCAAAACGCTGATAAACTATTACAGCAAGCGCACTGCATATAACGACGCCTACCACCGCACTTAAGAAATTAAACCAAGGCACATCTGTCAGCGAGCGGTTAGATAAAATACTAATCAACAGTGCAGGCGTAAGGATGTAGTAAGTCAGACTCTCAGCTCCAAGCCAAAACTCCTGTGAGAGCATGTTACGTCTTTTAATGCCGTAGCCCAGCAAAATAGTGAATAAGATAGGGATTAATGCGCCTGCGATAATGATCATAATATAACCTCAATGACTGTGTGCGACCTTAAATTAAAATTCAGACTTTGAGTTCTTTATTGGTTGGATCAAACTCAATAATGCAATTGTTAAAAAGAGGCTGTTGCGTGAATGATTAGCATGCTAAAAAAAACGTGAAGATAGCAAGAACTGGATTTTATCCCTTCTGTTTGCCAATTACACTAGGCACTTGTATTTATTTTTGAGGATTAAAGATGTCGGGTAAAGCAATGGGCACAGTTGAATGGTTAATGCTGATATTGCTCTCGTTATTATGGGGCGGCTCTTTCTTTTTTATGAAAATAGCAAGCGTTGAATTACCGGTGCTGAGCATCGTTTTAGTGCGGGTTTTTTTAGCAGCATTGAGTCTGTATGTGTATATAAAAATACGAGGAATCTGTCTTGCGGGGCAGTGGAAATGCTGGAAGCTATTTTTTTATATAGGATTATTTAATAACGTAGTGCCTTTTAGTTTGCTCATTTTTGGGATAAGCGAGATAGGTAGTGCACTGGCGGCAATCTTAAATGCTACCACTCCTTTGTTTACCATGGTTGTAGCGCATCTATATACCAGTGATGAGAAAATATCACCAGCTAAATTGTCAGGTGTTTTACTGGGCGTAGTTGGTGTCGGAGTATTGGTAGGCGGTACTGAAATGCTTGAAAACGGCTCCTTATTAGCTATTTTAGCTTGTATGGGGGCTGCGCTGAGTTATGCCATAGCCTCTATGGTAGGGCGTAAGTTAGCTGCTTTAAAGCTGGATGCTGCCGGCATGTCGTTTGGACAAGTGACGGCCTCTAGTTTGCTGTTACTACCGGCTGTATTGTGGATAGATATGCCGTGGCGATTATCAGCGCCAAGTAGTATTGTTATTTTAGCACTAATCGCTTTAGGCGTGCTAAGTACGGCGCTGGCATATGTATTGTTTTTTAAACTGATTGCCCGAGCAGGTGCCACTAATGCTGTACTGGTTACTTTATTGGTGCCTGTGAGTGCGATGGTGTTGGGTGTCATGTTACTTGATGAAGTTATCTCTATGCATCAACTTATAGGCATGGGGTTGATTAGTGCAGGGCTCGCTGCTATTGACGGGCGTCTATTGCAGCGAATGGGTTTTAAGCGCGTTCAGAACGTAGAGTCTTAACTTTAAATATTTTTCGCCACTGCATACTGGCAACTAATGCGCCTAAAACAATCGCTGTGCAGGCACTATAAATGGTTGCGTTAGGTTCAATATCAGTAAAAGAGATGAGCATCCAAGTGCTGATTAAAGGGGTGGCGTATGAAAGCACTCCCAATAATTGGATATTGCCTTTTTTGATACCAAAGTCCCAGGCAAAAAAAGCTAAGCCTAAAGGCCCTAATCCCAGTCCTAATACTGCTAGCCATTGGCTGCTTTGCTGTGGGGTAAAACTTACTTCTAAGAGAAAGTGACAACCCCAGCCCAATACTGCACAAACGCCACAAAATAAACCTACCGCATCTGTTGGTACTTTTTTGATCGTGCGCGAACTAACTGAATAACTTGCCCATATAATTGAACAGGCCGCGGCGAATAAATAACCAGTTAAGTACTGAGTATTAAAAGAGCTTTCATTTGCGCCTAATAAAACCCAGCAGCCGATCAAGGAGATAGCAGCCCCTAAAATATGTTTGATATACAGCTTCTCTCCCGGTAAGAAAGCAGAGAACAAGACAATCAGCAAGGGCCATAGGTAGGCGATTAAACTGACTTCTAATACAGGGGCGTATTTGAGCGCAAAAAAGTAGCAGGCGTGATAGAGAAATAAACCACTGCAGCCAATAATCCACGCTTTAGTAGGCTGCTTAGCGAGTACCACCACTGATTGGCCTATAATTAACCATTTGGCGCACATAAAAGCAAAGGCGATAGTGAAACACAAAGCGAGCAGTTGAAAGGGGGGGAATTGCCCTGCTAGCTTTGATAGTAATGCTAAGGTTCCCCAAAGAAAAATGGCGATGCAGCCGGTAGCCGTTGCAATATTGGCGGTGCTTTTCATTATTTGATCTCTATAGGTGATTGAATAGAGCACATTATAAAAAAACACACGGGTTATTTTTTTCTTAAACGGCTGAATTATTTGCCGAAGCGGCGAACTTGTAGTGGGGATTGTGAAAAGTGTTTGTGGAATCTATCGCTAAAGGCGCTAAGACTGGCATAACCACAACGTTCGGCGATCAGCTGCACACTTAAATCACTGTTAATCAACAATTGCCATGCTCCCTGCATACGCAACTCAAGTAGATATTGGGAGGGCGATATTGCGTAGTATTGAGCAAAAAGAGCTCTTAAATGTCGTGGGCTAAGACCGGAGTGAGAGGCGCAGTTGTTTAATACTTGGGCGTTGGCAAAGTTGCGTTCTAAATAGGCGCGCGCCACTTCTAAACGCTTGTCTATTAAAGAGTGCTTAGCGTGTGTCTCATCCAATAGCTGTACTAATAACAATAGCATCTGACGTTGTACTAATAGCGAATCACTCCCTTTGGACGAATCTAGTTGACCTTGCAAGAAGTGAATATAGCGATTGATATTTTCATCAAGGGTTAAAAACACCGGGAGATCGGCAAAAGCAGGCGCTAGTGCGGGGGGAATGTCAGCAACAATAAATTGGTTATCGCCTACACCTTCAAATGCGTGGTTTTCACTGGCGCATATTACGGCGGCTTGTTGTGCGCTCACCTCTCCTGATGAATGGCCTATTTCAATTTCTAATGAGCCACGCACAGGTAGCACCAATTGGTGAAAGTCGTGGGAGTGAGAGTCAGCACTGGGCTGATAACTTTTAAAGCAGAGCTTAGTGTCGGACATTGCTTTTTTACGCAGGTCTTTTCTATTAAGATATAAGTAGCTTAAAAAAAATAGATCATACTGTCTAGGTTCTTGTAGAGTAAAGCAACGTATCAACTGCGAAAAATAGTTATTCGCTGTTATCCTGTATTTTTATCACTTTATACCCTCTATACCCTCTATACCCTCTATACCCTCTATACCCTCTATACCCTCTATACCCTCTATACCCTCTATACCCTCTATACCCTCTATACCCGACTAACCATTGAAAAATATTCTCACTGATTTATAATGCGCTCCTTTATAAACATGCTCCGGATTTGCGGTCCGGCTCGCCGAGGAAAAATAATGTCAAATATTGTCGTCTGTGCAATGTATAAATTCGTTCGTCTAGAAAATTTTGAAGCGCTGCGTGAGCCACTTCACGCCACTATGGTTGCCCATGAAGTACGCGGTACCTTATTACTCGCTCAAGAGGGGATTAACGGTACAGTTGCAGGTACGCGTGCTGGTATTGATGCACTGTTAGCTTGGTTAGAAACAGATGAGCGTCTAGCAAACATTGTTACCAAAGAGTCTTTCGATGAAGCTAATCCTTTTTATCGCACTAAGGTAAAACTTAAGAAAGAAATTGTTACTATGGGCGTTGAGGGTATAGACCCTAACCAAGTCGTCGGCACTTATGTAAAACCTAAAGATTGGAATGCGCTGATTAGCGACCCTGAAGTCGTATTAGTTGATACACGTAACGATTACGAAGTCAAAGTAGGGACTTTTACTGGTGCACTTGACCCTGAGACGACCAACTTTAGAGAGTTTCCGCAGTACGTTAAAGACAATCTAGACCCTGAAAAGAACAAAAAAGTAGCGATGTACTGCACCGGTGGTATTCGCTGTGAAAAGTCGACAGCTTATTTAAAAGAGCAGGGTTTTGACGAAGTTTATCACTTGGAAGGCGGTATTCTTAAATACTTAGAAGAAGTGCCACAAGAAGACTCAATGTGGGAGGGCGAATGCTTCGTTTTTGATAACCGCGTTACCGTTGACCATAATCTTGAAAAAGGGAAGTACGATCAATGTCACGCTTGTCGCCTACCTTTGAGCGTAGAACAGATGCAGCATGAAAAGTATGCTAAAGGGGTTAGCTGTGAATTTTGTTTTGATCAAAAAACGCCTGAGCAGCGCGCACGTTTTGAACAACGTGAGAAGCAAATGCAACTTGCACAAAGCCGTGGTGATGTGCACCTAGGTGGCGATGCTGTTGAAACAATCAATCGTCGCCGTCAAGAAAAGCAGCAGTTACGCGAATCACAACGCAGCGATAAGCCTGCCGCAGCAAAGGCATAATAAAGCTGAATTAAGCGCGGCTTAAAAATCAAGATTTAATGCTGCGCCATTTTCTGCTTTAAAGTAAATACCTATCGAGCATTTATTCTCTCGGTGGGGTTCTCCTCTCACTATTCAGTTTCCTCCCCAATAAATTGCTGCTTTTTTCTAGCATTTTAATGCTAATATTTGTGCTCTGATGCAAAGCATGGAGCACAATGATGAAAAGCTTGTTGAACAAAATCTGCCTGATATACGTTTTATTACTGAGTACATCATTGGTCGCCGAGCCATCGCCTTTCAGTATCGACAAGTTAGCATTGGGTATAAAAATCCCCTGGGGAATGACTTGGATAGCGCAAGACAAACTACTGATAACCCAGCGCGGCGGATCCATAGTTTTGCTGGATATAGTCTCAGGTAAAGTATCAGTCGTTAGTGGTGGGCCGAAAGTATCGACTAAAGGTCAAGGTGGTCTATTAGATGTCGTTGCATCTCCTGATTTTAAACATACGGGATGGCTATATTTTACCTACGTAAAACTGTTAGCTAAAGGCGGTGTCACAGTATTGGCTCGTGCAAAATTATCTTCTTCTCATGCCAAACTCAATCATTGGCAAGACCTACTTGTCAGCGATTCAGCGACCGAAACGTCGCGCCATTTTGGCTCGCGCATAGCATTTGATGGTGCTGGCCACGTATTTGTCTCAATAGGCGATCGCGGTGTGCGTGGTAATGCTCAAAACACCTTAAATCATGCCGGAGCTATCCTTAGATTAAATTTAGATGGCAGTGTGCCTAAAGATAATCCTTTTATAGGTAGAAAGGGTTACTTGCCGGAAATCTATAGTTATGGGCATCGAAACCCTCAAGGAATGGCATTTGACAGAGCAACTAAACAGCTGTGGGCCATCGAACACGGACCGCGCGGTGGTGATGAAATTAATTTAGTATTAGCCGGTAAAAACTATGGCTGGCCAATAACTTCTCACGGTAAAGAATACTGGGGGCCAATAGCGGTGGGTGAAGGCCAGACAAAAGTGGGGATCGAAGCCCCTAAAAAGGTCTATATACCTTCAATAGCACCATCGAGTTTACTATTGTATCAGGGCAATGCATTTAAAAAATGGCGTGGCGATTTGTTAGCAGGAGCGCTAAAGCTAACACATATAAACCATATGCAGCTAAAGGCCGGTGAACTGGTTAACGAGCGCCGTTACTTAGAAAAACTTGGCCAGCGAATTCGCAATATCATTAGTGATGAACTCGGTCGATTAATCATAGCGACAGATAATGGTGATATTTTAAGGTTGTCACCTATGTAGCAACCAGGTTACACCAAAAAAAGAGCGATTCATAAACGCGTTGGTTTTGAAATGCAGCAGAGGATGTGAGATATACTTTATTAAATAAACAAAGTAAGGTGCTTATCGGGCTAATCATCACTTTACGATAATCGATAAAGCCCGACAAATTCATAGCGTAAAGTTTTTTAATTTTTTCTGAGGCCTCTGCATAACGTAGCGAATGTAGATAAGACAAGGCAAAAATAGGCGAATAGCGATGTCAGTTTACCCCTGTTTATGGGTATTACTGGAGTCAATAAGCCTGTTTTTAGCGCCGTCTTATCCAATGCAGTCGTAATGCTGACGTCACATCCTGATACTGTGGGTCTGATATGTCTGTTGTTACCTATTCTTTAGAAATGCTCAATGTTAATGCCCTGAATGAGAAATCTAAACCACAAGAATTAACAGTGGTTGAGGCCAAAGTTAGAGAGTTTCGTTTTAATCGTTATCTCTATCAGCTAGTGGGTGAGAGCTGGGGTTGGACTGACAAATTAGTACACAGTGATGAACAGTGGCAAGAATACGCAAATAGTGAAAACTTGCGTACTTGGGTTGGCTATTATCAAGGATCTATTGCCGGTTACTTTGAATTACAAAAGCAAGGTGCTGGTAATGTTGAACTTGCCTATTTTGGTTTAGCGCCGCAATTTATTGGCAAAGGCCTTGGCGGCTATCTGCTTAGCCAAGCGATTAAATCTGCTTGGTCAATGGAGGGAGTAAAAAGGGTGTGGGTACATACTTGCTCGCTCGATCATCCCAGTGCACTGGCTAACTACCAGGCGAGAGGTTTTGAAATTTACGCTAAGACGACCGATTAAAATCCATTTGCGAGTGTTTAATTGAAGCCAGTCCTATTCGTTGGTTTTAGTTGGTTAAATAATACTGTTTTGACATTATTCAAAATCGACAACTGCAATTGTTCATCGGACAAAGTTCTAGCGACAGAGACAGCCCCTATCATGTTGGTCATAATTTGCTGCGCTAATGCACTTGGGTTTTTCAATTCAAGCTGCTC
>Ga0209291_1003184_pt1 | contig 12445 bp, 8 predicted proteins | sample GOMGulsemesocosm_FD_184633 | JGI IMG/M metagenome (GOLD analysis project Ga0209291, IMG submission 184633) | Methane-oxidizing microbial communities from mesocosms in the Gulf of Mexico - GOM9B Gulf of Mexico (SPAdes) (version 2) | ecosystem: Environmental > Aquatic > Marine > Cold seeps | place... | reverse complement strand
AAACAGATGAATTAGGTTTTGGGGGAAATACGAGAACCTTGATTTTTGATTTTTCTGATCTTGATAACCCAGTATTCAATATGGAGTATTTTGGTGCAACAGAAGCTATTGATCATAACCTTTATGTAAAAGGAAATTTATGCTACCAAGCAAATTATACAGCTGGAGTACAAATACTAGATGTGTCAAATATTGAAAATAATGTATTAACTCAAGTAGGCTCTTTTGATACCTACCCAGTAGATAATAATACTGCTTTCCATGGTGCTTGGAATGTATATCCATATTTTGCTAGTGGTAATATTATCATTAGTGATATCGAAGGTGGGTTATTTATTATTCGTAAGAGCACAAATTAATGCCATGAAAATAATAATCCAAATATGTGTTGTAAGTATATTGCTTTTTTCTTGTTCAAATGACGAAACAAATCAATTGCCCAACAACAATGTTTCTAAAGAAACAGAATGGGTAAAAACTTTTGGAGGCTCAAAAAATGAACAAGCTAAATCTATTGTAAAAACACAGGATGGTGGTTATGCTGTTTTAGGATTCACTCAGAGTAATGATGGTGATGTTTCCGATAAAATAGGTGTAAGTTTTGATTATTGGCTGATGAAATTTGGAGCTAATGATGAGCTCCAATGGAACAAAACATACGGAGGGACTCTTGATGATAAAGGGGCAAAACTTATTCAAACTCAAGATGGAGGCTATGCAATAGTGGGCTATAGTCAAAGTAATGATGAAGATGCAACTCAAAATGCTGGTTCTCATGATTTTTGGGTAGTAAAGTTGAATAACTCAGGTACAGTTTTATGGGAGAAATCATTAGGGTATGTAGGTTTAGATAAAGCATTATCTATTATACAGACCTCTGATAATGGTTACTTAGTAACAGGTATTATTGACGTAACTGCTTCAGGAGGTGCTGGAAATAGCAAGTCTGTAATGCATGCAGGTGGTGATTTTTGGGCTGTGAAACTTAATGCAAATGGAGATACACTTTGGACCAAATATTTTGGAGGAGGATTAAGTGAAATCCCAAATGATTTAATAGAAACTCAAGACAATGGATTTATATTAGTTGGAACTTCTGATAGTGCTGATGTTGATATTTCAAATAATAAAGGAGGCTACGATTTTTGGTTGGTAAAAATAGATGCAAATGGTGTTTTGGTTTGGGAAAAATCTTTTGGAGGTTCAGAAATTGATGAAGCATACGGGATTACTGCCACTGAAGATGGAAATTATGTAGTAGTTGGTGATACAAGAAGTACCGATGTTGATGTATCACAAAATAGCGGTTCTGCTGATTTATGGTTGATTAAAATTACGCCAAATGGTGAATTAATTTGGGAAAAAACTTTTGGTGGAATTAGTTTTGATGCAGGAAGGTCAATAGCGAAAACAGAAGACAATGGGTTTTTAATTTCCGGAAGCTCAAGAAGTGTAGAAGGAAACTTAACAGTTAATAACGGTCAAAATGATGCATGGGTTATGAAAGTGAATAATTCCGGAGCATTAGAATGGCAGAAAACTGTAGGAGGTTCGCAAATTGATTTTGCTTATGGAGCAGTGGAGTTGAATGATAAAAAAGTTATACTGGTTGGTGAGTCAAGCAGCAATGATTTTGATATCTTAGAAAATAAAGGATTTACAGATTTATTAATAGCGAAAATAAAATGAGAAGATTATTAGCAATAATAGTATTGAGTATGGTAGTGTTTACTTCTTGTGTAGAAGAGGATGTTCCAGGATTACAGAATACCAGTGTTTCACTAAATTTTAAACACGATTGGGATGGTGCTAATGTATCGAGTGCGAACTTTAATACGATTCAATATTTCAATGAGAATAATGACGAATTAAGTATTGAAAAATTACGATACTTAATATCAGATGTTACTTTTCATAAAACAAATGGAGAAACCATTGTTATTGAAGGGTATAATTTAGTTGATGTAACCAATGATGAAAACCTAACTTACGAGTTACCAGTTCAAATTCCAATTGGGACGTATTCCAATGTGTCATTTACTTTTGGTTTTGACAACACGGATAATATTGATGGAGTTTATACGGATTTAAATTCAGCTTCATGGAATGTGCCAGCAATGCTTGGTGGTGGATATCACTTCATGCAATTGGAAGGAAAATTCATTAATAATGTTGCTACGGAACAAGGATATCAATACCATGCAATTAGAGCAGTAGATAATGCAGATCCGATGAACTTGGTTTTTCAAGATACTTTTTTCACGGTAAACTTAGGAGAGGTTATTGTGCATAACAATTCGTCGGTAGATATAAAAATGAACATTGCAGAGTGGTTTAAGAGTCCTCATCAATGGAATTTAAATGACTTCAATTCGATGTTAATGCCTGATTTCAATGCACAAGTGCAGATGTATGACAATGGGCAAGATGCATTTAGTTTAGGAACAGTAAATTAATATGAAACCGGTATGTTTGAAATAATTGTTAACTACTAAAGGCAATGATTATTTTAAGCATCAAAGCTTTGAAAAACAATAAAAACAAGCAAATGAAAAGGAATTTTGGTATATTAATGGTAATAATGATGCTCTCTTGTTCTAAAGATGATGCAAGTGTGCCTCAATATGTTCCGACTCCTTTAGCATTGGAAACTCCTGCGTTGTTTGAACAGAAAATACTTTCTCCAATTATTCCATTTAATAATCCACAAACAGTTCAAGGGGTTGCCTTAGGAAAAAAGTTGTTTTTTGATCCTATTTTATCTGCAGATAATACCCAGTCATGTGCTACATGTCATGCTCCAGAAAATGCTTTTACGGATGCCTCACAGTTTAGTGATGGTATTGATGGTGTTTTTGGAAATAGAAACTCTATGCCAATATTCAATTTAGCATGGAATTATGATGAAAAATTTTTCTGGGACGGAAGAGAATTTAGTTTAGAGCATCAAGCATTGCAACCTGTTGAAAACCCTATTGAAATGCACAATACTTGGGAACAAGCAGTTGGTGATTTACAAGAACATTCAGAATATCCTAATTTGTTTCAATTAGCGTTTGGAACCCCCACAATAAGTTCAGAATTGGTTACTAAAGCAATAGCTCAGTTTGAGCGAACCCTTATTTCTGGAAATTCAAAATTTGATAAATATTTATTAGGTACAGCAACCTTAACTCCTCAGGAGTTAAGTGGATTTAATGTGTTTATGGACGAAACAAAAGGTGATTGTTTTCATTGTCACGGAAGTGATAATAATCCATTGTGGACGGATAATATTTTTCATAATAATGGTTTAGATGCTGTTTTTGCTGATATAGGATTGGGAGAGGTAACGGGTGACCCAGCTGATAATGGAAAGTTTAAATCACCATCATTAAGGAATCTTGCTTTTACGGCTCCTTACATGCATGACGGACGATTCAATACTTTAGATGAGGTAATAAATCATTATAGTGAAGGACTTCAAAATTCTCCAACCATCGATCCTTTAATGAAAAAAGTAGCCGAAGGTGGTGTGCAAATTACAACTCAAGAAAAATCTGATTTAAAGGCCTTTTTGCTAACATTATCAGATTATGAGTTTATCAATAATCCCGACTTTCAGAACTAATAGACCCTAATAAGGGGAGGTTTGTCTAAAAATCTTTATTATCCAATAAAACACCTGCAAGGCTCAATAATTGTAACTCTGCATTCTTAGCAGTATACTTTGCTTGGTTTAAACTCAACTCTGAATTGATTAAGTTTAACTGTGCTTGACGGAAATCTATTGAAGAAACCTGACCTAATTTATAACGCTCGTTGGTACGTTCAAAATTTCGTTTAGTAGTGATTACATTAGTCTCTTGAACTTGAAGTGTGAATAATAAATTCTGATAACTTTCCCAGGCATTATGTACATCTCGTTTTAAGAACTCTTCTTGTTGTGTTTTAACAATTTCCTGATTTTCTAATGTTATTTTAGCATTCTGGACATTCGTTTTTGTGCGTCCACCATCAAATATATTCCATGATAAGTTTAACCCGGCATTTACTCCCGTTTGGGTAGAGCTTACGGGTGTAAATTGATTAATGGGGTCGTTATTACTCTTATTCCAAGCATAGGAACTTGTTAATCCCAAATTAGGCATCCAGCCAGCTTTGCTCATTTTTACATCAAACTGACCCAATTCTATATTCTTTTTTGCTTGCAAGAGGGCCGCGTTATTCACTGTGGATTTTTCCAATAAATCTTCTAAAGTCAAATCTAAAGCATAGGATAAATCAGTACTTACAGCAATTTTTGTGTTTACATCTCTTCCTAAAACCACATTCAAGTCTCTTTTTGCATTATTTAATTTACGGTTTACATCTAAATAAGTAATACTATCATTATTGACATCAACCTCAGCATTCAACACATCTAATTTTGTGTTTTGACCATATTCAAAGCTATAATTAGCACGTTTTAATCGTTGTTTTGAAATTGTTAAAGTTTGTTTTTGATTGATTTCATTCTCAGTCAATCGACCAACCTCATAATAAGCCTTAAATAACGTAATCAAGGTATTTTCAATTACTCCTCTTGCTTGGATTTCAGTAAGATTATAACTTTCTTTTAAACGATTGTAAGCGTTTCTTCTATTAAATCCATCAAAAATAATATAGTTCAACCCTAGAGATGCATTGTAGCTTTTTGATGCAACTCCAGTAACAGAATTTATTGTTCCGTCCTGAAATTCAGAATCGGTATTATTATTACTATAATCTGCTCCAGCACTTCCTGTTATTGTTGGCAAATAACCACTGTTATAAATACTCTTATTATTTTTAGCTATATCTACATTATTCTTAATAGCTCGGATATCATAATTATTTTCTAAAGTAATAGCTACTGCTTGCTCTTTTGTTAAAACTTCCTGAGCATTAACAGAAACCCCTATCAGTAAAATCCCAACAATTAATTTTATTTTCTTTAACATCATTCTCTTTTATTATTCAAAACCAACAAGTAATAAATCCTTATGATTTTTAAATTATTTTTCTAACTCTTCGTTCTCTGATTTCAACTCTTTAATGGCACGTTCTACCTCTTCTCTACTAGGTCTCTTACCTTCCCATAACCATTTGGTATATACCTTGGAATAATTAGATATAGATAGTAACACTGGCAAGGTTAACAGGGTTAAAAAAGTAGCTGTTATAATACCATAGGCTATTGATATTGCCATAGGTATTAAAAATTGTGCCTGTCGGCTTGTTTCAAATATTAAAGGTGTAAGTCCGGCTACTGTTGTAATTGTTGTTAAGAAAATTGCTCTAAAACGTGATTTCCCAGCTGCAAATAGTGCTTCTTCATAGCTCATTCCTTCTTTCAGATAGCTATTAAATTTACTTATCAATACCAATCCATCATTTACCATAATTCCTATCAAGGCAATAATTCCCAAAAGGGATAAAATATTAACTGCAAACCCGTGAAACCAATGGCCCCAAGCTACTCCAATTAAACTGAAAGGAACCATCAATAATAACATGAATGGCTGACCGTAGGAACGGAATGTGAATACAATTACAATATAGATTAACAATAAAATTATTGGACCAGCAACTTTTGCAGAACTAGAAACTTTTGAAGCTTCCCTATTTTGCCCTTCATATAAAGCAGTAACCGAAGGGTATTTTGCATTAATTTCCGGCATGATTCTATTTCTAATATCGTCTAAAATATCGGAAGCACTTTCTTGAACATTTTTCAAATCAGCATCTACCTTAATTTCTCTTTGCCCTTCTAAATGATTAATAGAAATTTCACCTCTTTCAATTTCATAACTAGCAATTTCAGATAGTGGTACTTTATTTCCAGAAGGAGTATTGATACGCATATCATCCAAATTCTTGATTGATGAACGCTCATTTTTATCATAACGGACCCATACCTTTATTTCATCTTGTCCACGCTGAAATCGTTGTACTTGAAAACCAAAGAAACCACTTCTAACCTGTTTCATTACATCGTTTAAGGTTAAGCCAAGAAGATAAGCATGATTTTTTAGTTGTATTTTAATTTCTTTAATCCCTTGTGGGTCATTATCAGTAATATCTTTTAATTCTTGATTTTTAGACAATTCCAACTTTAGCTCTGTTTTTGCAGCTTTAAGTTCTTGAATATTATTACTTAATAAAGAAACTGAAACAGGACTTCCTCCAAAATTACCACCAGAACCAAAACTTAAGGCTTCTACACCATAAACATCACCTACTTTCTCTCGAATTGCATTGGTGATTTCTCTGGATCCAAAAAGACGTTCTTCACCAGGTAATAGATTAACTCTTAACGATGCTTTAGCTGAACCTGGTCCAATTTGCTTTAAAATATTTTGAACTACAGGCCTATCATTAATACCATATTTTTCAGTGAATTCTTTTTCAATTTCCCATACTTTTTCCTCGATCATAGAAGCAATGCTATCTGTTACTTTTTCATTAGTTCCTTGAGGCATTGTTAAATTAATTGAAACTCGATCACTAGCTATAGATGGAAAAAAGGTGCCTTTGATAATACCTCCTTGAAACCCTCCAATGGTAATCATCAAAAAAGCAACAGGAATTACCAGCCCAAAAAACTTATTTGCTAGTACAAATTTTAATGCCGGAACATAAATCCTGTCTCTCATATAATCCATAGCTTGCTCAGCATATTTATTTAGTGTATACAATTTTTGTGTTCTATCTAATGCTCTAGAATGTGCAATATGTGCTGGTAAAATAATAAGCGCTTCTATCAAAGAAATAATTAGAGTTAGTGCTACTACTATTGCTACTTCACTAAAAAAATCACCAATTCTTCCATCTAAGAAAAAGAAGGTTGAAAAAGCCAAAACCGTTGTTGCAATGGCTGAAATAATTGGAGGAACTACCTCCATAGTACCATCAATAGCAGCCCGGATTGGGTTTTTTCCTTTTTCATAGTGATGGTAAATATTTTCTGAAATTACGATTCCATCATCTACCAAAATCCCGATAACAATAATCATCCCAAACAAAGACAATACATTAATGGTGACATTAAAATACCCTGCCAACATAAACATCCCGAAAAAAGCAATAGGTAATCCTGCAGCTACCCAAAATGCCAATCTTGGACGTAGAAATAAGGACAAGAACAACATCACTAATAACATCCCTTGCCATCCATTTTTAAATAATAATTCTGTACGTTGATTTAAAGTAATAGAAGAATCATTAGTAACTGATATTTCAATATTTTCATGCTCAGCATTAAACTTATCAATGTATGTATTTATTTTTTCTGCTGAAGACAATAAGTCTTCGCTATTGGTATTGTTTACTTGAATACGAACTGCTAAATCTCCATTGTAATAATTTCTATTTGGAGTTTCATTCCAGTTATCGGTGACTGTTGCTACATCTTTTAATCTGATAATTTTTCCCGAAACATCAGCTCTAACTACCAAATTATCAATCTCATCACCGTAATACGATCTGTTGTTTGCTCTAATTAAATACTCTTCGGCATCGGTTTTTATGGACCCTCCTGTAGTTAAAATATTAGATTGTGATACTGCAGTAGCTACTTGTTGAAAAGTCAAATTATAGGCTAATAAATCATTTTCTCGAACAGCTATTTCTATTTCTTCATCTGGATATCCTGAAACATTAATTTGTGAAATACCATCAATTCTACGTAAATCATTTTCTACATCTCTAGTATTTTTTTTTAATGTTTTTAAAGGAACTTTTTCCCCAGTGACAACAAAACTTATGGTTTCCCTAGCTACTTCAACTTTAGAAACCACAGCAGGCTCCATTCCAGTAGGGAAATTAGGCACTTTATCAACTGCATTCTTGACATCCGCTAATATTACATTAACATTATATCCTTTTAAGGTTTCTACCGTGATTATTGCGGTGTTTTCTGAAGACTTCGAGGTAACTCTATCAACACCAACCAAACCTTTTAAATTATCTTCAATTTTTAAAACAACACCTTCTTCAATTTCTTGAGGTGAAGCTCCGGGATACATAACATTAATGGTTATAATCTTTGACTTAGTTAAAGGGAAAAAAGATGATTTTAAACTAGAATACCCTAAAATTCCCAATAGTACAAATGCTATAATAATAATGTTTACAGCAACTGGATACTTTATAAAATAAGCGATTACTTTTTTCATCTTTTATTCCGATTTAGTAGCGTTAGCTTTTGAAAACACCTTAATTGACATTCCGGTATACCCATCTGATATTGGCTTTGACACCAATTTCGTGCCGTTGACTAAGCCTTTTACTACAACCGTTTTTTCATTAAAATAAATTGGAGTTATTTCAACTAGGTCTAGCACATTTCCTTTTACCACATAAACCGATTTGTTTTCAACTAATAATTTTCGGGGTATTTCAATAGCGTTCACTTCATCCTTTGCAGGAACATTCGCTTCTAGATACATGCCTTCTCTTAAATTTTTCCCTTTTACCTCAATAAATACTTGAACTGTTTGAGTAGATTGATCAATTCTTCCGTTAATTCGTGAAACTTTTCCAGACCACGAACTTGTTTTTTCTAAATTTTGAAGAGGAACCTCTTTTCCTACATTTAAAATATTAGCATATGAAGCATTAACTGACACCTCTAACTCAAAAATACTCGTATCAATAAACTCCCCCATTTTTTGACCTGAACGTACCAAAGTTCCATTTGTAACTAATGTTTCTGTTAAAACACCATCAAATGGAGCTCTAATATTATATTTAGCTAAACGAGCTTCTAAATTTTTAATACTGTAATAGCTGGTATAAATATTTTTTCCTGTGATGAAGTATTTTTCTTTATCAGAACTTACTTCTGGCAACTTAGACACCGATTTATTGATATTAAAACTCTTAAGGTATGTGTTCCATTTTTCAAAAGAACTCGGATAATCCAATCTTAAATCTGGCATAATCGATGCAACTAAATTCTGTAATGAACTACGTTGTGATTGTAGGGTGGCATAATGTTCACTACTATTAATATTTAATAGTGACTGCCCTTTTTTATAAATCACTCCAGCTTTAAAATCTTTTCCAGTAGGAATTAACACTCCTTGTACTTCTGAATATAGTTCTACCTTATTTTTTGCTTTCAAATTACCATTTGCAGTTATTATTATTGGGATAGTACTGTTAATTACGTTTTCGACAAATACAGTTTTTTCAATTTTTTCAACTTTTTGTTTTGGCACTTTTTTATTGTCCTTAAAATATTTTGACAATAAAAATGCACCTCCTAATATTACTATTCCTAGACCTACAATAATTAATTTTCTCATATTCTTCTCTTTAGTTGCTACTGCAACGTTATGCTGGTTTTTGAGTTAAGTTTTGTTGTACTTTTTTAATGACACTAATTGCAATTTTAATTTCTTCTTCAGAAATATTTTCTTGTAAGCCACTAGCAAATTTTTTCATTATTGGTAGTGTTTTTTCAAATATAGAATTTCCAGATTTTGTTAAATACACTAAATTAATTCGCTTGTCCTTTTTTGATGGAATTCTAGCAACTAAATTCTTCCTTTCCATTGTATTTATTAACCTTGTTAATGATGTTTTGTCTCTTCCGGCTATAAATGCCAGCTCCTGTTGAGGTACTCCATCTTTAGTTTTTAGCATTTTTAAAATAACCCATTGAGTCTTCGTTAGGTCAATATTTTCTATATCAAAGATATCTTGAATGTGATTATCTATCATCTTCATTGTTTTCCCTAACCAAGGGGCTAATGTATTTTCCAAATCCATTTATCGGTTTTTTAATCTACTACAAAGTTAGTGAAAATTAATATAGTTGCATACGCAACTATATAGTTTAGGTGTTAAAATCTTCATAACTTTTATATCTATATATATTATTTTGAATTTGGAGTCATGAGAAATAAGCATATATTTTAGTAAAGAAAAGGCCGGCTGAGAACCGACCTATTCACCCGTATACAGCAGCCTAAAACCCGATTAAAGGCTGCCTTACCTTAAAGTTGCTTATTATAACTATTCTGTATTTTTAAAGTTGTAAAAGAATAGGCCGACTAAACGCCGACCTGTTCACCCGAATACAGCAGCTTTTTAAAACCCTATTAAAAGCTGCTTTAACTTTAAATTATTGGCCTTTAATTTTTCAATTTTTTCTTGCTGTTCTTGAATTGCTTTTATAGCTACCGAGATTAAATCATTGTAACGCATTCCTAAACGTTCCGATTTTTCTTTTACTAATACACCTGGGTTTTCTTCATATTCTTTCCATTGATGACCTACCACAACTTCAGGGAGTATTTTTTGAACCTCTTGTGCTATAAAACCAAGTTTTGCTTCTTTTTCATTATCAGGAACAACAAAGCCATTCACTTTTTCTTCTTTCCATTTAAATGTAACTGGCTCTAAGGCTATAAATTCTTTTAACCCATACCGTGAAGGCTTAATAGCTTCTTTTAATCTAATATCTGAGGTGTTTACTACACCATTCTCAGTGTAAACATTTTTCCATCTTTTGGTTAAAGAACCCAAATTATAAGTAGCATCTACATCAGGTGTAACTTGTTGCATAAATAAAAATTCCCCATCACCATCTACTAAAGAATAAACATCTCCAAAAACGATAACACTTCCTGAGGTTGAAACACCATCCCAAAGCTGAAGGTTATGTATAGAAGCTGCATTATGCCCTATCATTACATTTCCTTGGTGATATATTGGGTCATCATTAGTGCTTCCACTGTCAAACATCCAATCGGCATCTATTAATGATGATCCAACGGGCACTTCCCATGTAGCTACTCCATTAGCATCTGAGGTAAGGACATAGCCTGCCACTTGACTTCCATCGTCTATAATTAAGGTATCCTCAGGTAAGGCGGTCACGAGTACATCATCTAAATAAACTTCATCATTATTTGCATCTACTGAAGAATCTTTAGCATAAATCCATCTAAAAGTGTGTACTCCTGCAGTAACTGGATATGAAACAGAATTCCATGCTACATTTCCGTTCCATGTATTCTGAGAAATACCATCTATTAAGAAGTCAAAATCATCATATGAAGCTTCAGTAGAGGTTCTAAAAGCAAATGAAATTGTTCCGCCTGAGGCTGGTATTATTGCACTATATTCGATCCATGATGTTTCACTATCGGTAATCGCACCACTCTTAGCCCCCCAAGAGGCTGTATTATATTCTCCGACTGCGTTTGTAGTTGCCCAGCTAGCGTTTCCTCCTGTTGTAAATGAATTTATTGTTGTATCCTCAAATCCATCGTCTAGCAATGTAACTAGAGAAGAATTTGCAACCAAATGAAATTTAGCTGAAGGTGTAACTGAATTTAATCCAACATTTCCAGAAGCAGCTATTCGTATAGCTTCAGCACCATTTGTTCCAATAATAAAATCTTGTCCATCGATAGTTCCTAATTTATCAACGGTAGCATTCGTACCCGTGTTACCTGTTAATTCCCAACCAGAACTACCAAAAGTAACCCACGTCGTACCATTGTAATAATAGAATCCTGTTATAATATCTGTTTGATACACTAACAAGCCTGTTGCGGGAGTGGCAATTCCGATACGGTCGGCTTGAGTTATTCTTGGTATTAACATACCTTGTGTAGTACTTGTAATATCTAGTACAGCGCTATTATCAGGAGTATTGGTTCCTATTCCTATCTGAGCAGAAGTAAGTATGCTACACATGATAAAAAATAAAACCACAAATTGTTTAATGTTAATTTTTGATAGGTAATACATAATTACTGTTTTAGTTCGTTTAATAATGCTTCAATTTGTTGTTGCTGCTTATTAATCTCATCGATAATAGCTTCGTGCTCTTTGGTTGCATTTACCAATAAGGGTAACAACTCTGAATAACGCACTGCTAGTCTGGCCGCTTTCTTTTTTATAAATTTATTTTCACGGTTCTTCTCCCATTTATAAGCTTCTACAATTTCTGGAATTTCTTTTTGCAATTCTTGAGCAATAAACCCGATTTTTGTTCTTTTCTGATTGTCTCTTAGCACAGTTTTCCCGTAGCTTGTTTTTTTCCAAATATAACTTACGGGTCTTAGCTTCATCAATGTAGATAATCCATACTTCAGTGGTTGAATGTCTATCTTTTCTCTCCTATCTGAAGTGGAAACGTTTGTGTTTACTGCTTCAATTTTCTCCCAGCTGTATATCGCATCACCAATATCAATACTATTAGTACTTTTAGGAACAAGATTATTGCTTATAACAACCTCTTGAGGGTCACGATTAGAAAGAACTGAGTTTGAGCCAAAGCCTAAATATGCATCTGGCCTTGGAAAAAAACTTGGTTCGGTTTTTATGTGTAAAAGAGGGTCTGAAAAATACGTTGTTCCAGGTACAGAATCATCTCCAATTGTTATACCTGCTATTCTGTAAATTGGATCAGTATTAGTCAAGC
>Ga0209291_1003180_pt1 | contig 12460 bp, 11 predicted proteins | sample GOMGulsemesocosm_FD_184633 | JGI IMG/M metagenome (GOLD analysis project Ga0209291, IMG submission 184633) | Methane-oxidizing microbial communities from mesocosms in the Gulf of Mexico - GOM9B Gulf of Mexico (SPAdes) (version 2) | ecosystem: Environmental > Aquatic > Marine > Cold seeps... | reverse complement strand
TTTCACTGTAAATATTATCAATGAATAAGTTTTGAATTTGTTCGATACAACCTTCATATGTGCCATCTGCCTTCATCACTTTAAACATCGCTGAAATATACAACGGCATAATTGGAATTGCAGAACTTGCTTGAGTCACAACCGCATTTAATGAAGTCACATGTGCTTCACCGTTAATACTCGCTGTAGTAGTATTTATCGCACTTGCAGCGCGGTCTAAATCTTCTTTAGCTTTGCCTATTGTCGCTTTACCGTATATCGGCCAAGTTAATTCTTTACCAATATATGTGTAAGCAACCGATTTAAAGCCTTTAGATAAAACCCCAGCGTCATTCAATGCGTTAATCCATAGTTCCCAATCAGCGCCGCCCATTACATCAATGGTGCCTTGTATTTCTTCGTCGTTGGCAGCTTCAACTGAAATTTCATCAATGATACGTTTTGATGTATTTAAATTTTTAGTCGTAACGCTTTGTCCGATAGGCTTTAAAGTTGAAGAATATACTTCACCGGTATCTGGATCAGTACGACGTGGAGAGGCTAATGAATAAACGATTAAGTCAATTTCGCCTAAATCAGCTTTAATAGCTTCAATCGCTTTCGCTTTAATTTCATGAGAAAACGCATCACCATTAATGTTTTTTGACCAAATACCCGCTTCATCAGCAGCTTTTTGAAAAGCAGAAGTATTGTACCAACCAGCAGAACCTGTTTTTCTATCCGTTGGCGGTTTTTCAAAGAAAATCCCCAGTGTTTTTGCATTATTACCAAATGCAGCTGTAATGCGCGTCGAGAGCCCGTATCCTGTTGATGCTCCAATAACTAAAACATTTTTTGGTTTTGCATCGGCTTGCTTAGTAGCCTTTACATATGCAATTTGCTCATTAATATGAGCTTCACAACCTGCAGGATGGGCGTTTGTACAAATAAAACCACGAATTTTTGGTTTGATAACCATAAGAAGACCTTTTAATTAACATTACTTTTATCGCCAAACGACTTGGCAACAGCAATTACATCGATATAAATTCAAAAATTGCCGCATAGTTTACTCTGCTTTACGAAATATGAGGTACGACCAGTCAATCTTTCCTTATATTCCATACCTGTTTGTCACTTATCTATTCTGGTAATAAGCTTTTAACGTTAAATCATTATACTCACGCATCGAAGATAAAAAAGCGCTATACGACTTCCATATCTTTGCAAAATCAGCATCTTTAGCGACTTGCTCAGTAAGTACTTCTTGTGTGTAACCTTTTAAGGCTTTCATGATTTCTGGTGAAAATTCACGTAATTTAACCTTGTGCTTTTCAACTAAAGTTTTTAAGGCAATATTATTACGTGCATTATACTCATCAAGCATATCTTGGTTCACGGCACGTGCGGCAACTTCAACTATTTTTTGTAAGTCTTTTGGCAATTCAGCCAGCGCCTCAGCGTTTACTAAAAACTCCAAATTAGTACCTGTTTCATGCCAAACAGAACTGTAGTAATACTCTGCTGCTTGATGAAAACCAAACGCTAAATCATTATAAGGCCCAACCCATTCAGAGGCATCAATAGCACCACTTTGCAAAGAAGAAAATATTTCTCCGCCAGTTAACGTGACAGGTACACCGCCCGCTCGTTTAAAAACTTCTCCGCCTAACCCCGGGATACGCATTTTCAAACCTTTAAGGTCGTCCATTGAGCTAATTTCTTTGTTAAACCAACCAGCAAACTGGGCTCCTGAGTTTCCTCCTGCCATGGGTACAATACCAAAGGGTTCGTATAACTCTTGCCATAATGCTAAACCGCCGCCGTAATGTAACCAAGCATTGAATTCGGTTGCTGTCATACCAAAAGGAATTGCGCTAAAAATGGGTGAGGCAGGAATTTTACCTTTCCAGTAATAAGCGCCACTATGACCCATTTGTGCTGTACCTTGTGATACCGCATCGAAGACCTCAAAACCTGGCACTAATTCACCTGAACCATACACTTTAATCGTTAAACGGCCATCACTCATTTCATCAACGTATTTCGAAAAACGTTCAGGACCCATTCCTAGGCCTGGGAAGTTTTTGGGCCAGGAGGTGACCATTTTCCATTGATAGGTTTTTGCCGAAACTACTTCAGCTTGCAATGAGGTTTTAGTTTTAGCTTTTTCTTCACCACAACCATTGAGCAAAAACATGCTAGAAATAACGGTTATCAGCATTTTTTTGAAATTATTATTTATGTTCATTCTTACAATTTCCTTTCTATCCGTAAACAAAGTTAGGTAACCAGGTTATTAATGACGGCCAAATCGCCAGCATCAACATTAATAAAACTTGCATTGCTATGAAGGGAATAACACCTCGATAAATATCTGCTGTTTTAACGGCTTTGTCGGCAACGCCACGCAAATAAAATAGAGCAAAACCAAAGGGAGGTGTTAAAAATGAGGTTTGTAAATTGATTGCAATCATAATGCCTAACCAAATAGGATCAAGCCCCATAGCTAATAATATGGGGGCTACAATAGGTACAACAACAAAAGTAATTTCAATAAAATCGAGAATAAAACCGAGTAGAAAAATAACTAACATAACAATTAATGTCGCACCAATAACTCCGCCAGGCATTTCTTCAAACAAAGCTTGAATAAGTTCTTCTCCACCGAAGCCACGAAAAACTAATGAAAATAAAGAAGCACCGATAAGGATTAAAAATACCATAGAGGTAATCTTCAAGGTGCTTTGCATTACAGCTTTTAATTTGAATAAGGTAAGTTGTTTTTGTCCTAATGCTAATAGTGTTGCCCCCATAGCGCCTACTCCAGCTGCTTCTGTTGGCGTGGCAAAACCAAAAAGGATTGAGCCTAATACCGAAAACATTAACAATATAGGAGGAATAAGTGCGCCAAGAACAATTTGAATTTTTGACTTACCTGCCGAGATTTCGTTAATATCTTCAGGCTTTATACATGGCACCATCGCCGGTTTAAAAATAGCAAGTCCGATACAATAAGCCATGTAAAGTAAAACTAAAATAAGGCCAGGTACAACAGCGCCAGCAAACAAGTCTCCGACTGAAACAGTTTCAGGGCTGAAAATCCCCATATCAAGTTGAGCTTTCTGATAAGCGCTAGATAGCACATCACCCAATAAAACCAGTGCTATTGATGGTGGTATTATTTGCCCAAGTGTTCCTGTTGCACAAATGATCCCGGTAGAGAATTTTACATCGTAGCCACGTTTTAGCATAGTAGGAAGTGCTAACAACCCCATGGTAACAACCGTTGCTCCGACAATACCTGTACTAGCCGCTAACAACATCCCCACCAATATAACAGAAATGCCTAATCCACCACGGTACTTGCCAAATAACATCGACATGGCATTTAATAAATTCTCAGCTATTTTCGACCGTTCTAACATAGCACCCATAAAGACAAATAAGGGCACGGCTAGCAAGGTTTGATTATTAATAATACCAAATAATCGGTTGGGTAATGCACCTAAAAAAGCGAAGTCAAAAGCGCCAAAACTACTGCCAATTGCCGCAAACAACAAAGCGGTCCCTGCTAAAGATAAAGCAACGGGATAACCCATTAATAAAACGAAGCAAACCACAACAAACATTAATAAGGCTATATACTCCATTATTTAACCTCTGTATTTAATGAATGAAGGTCTGATGAATTCGATAGGAGAATACTTAAATTACGACAAATCTCCGCAATGCCTTGTAGAGATAAACTTATAGAGAATAGAAGTATAAAGCTCTTACTGAGGTAAACTAGAGGCAAGCCGCCGGCTTCAGGAGACTTTTCCATTATTTTCCATGCAATGGCAACATAGTCAAAGCTGATATAAAAAATAAAGATACAGACCGGTAGCAATAGGAAGATAGCACCCAATAAATTGACTAAAGCTTTACCTCTATGTGAAAACTTCTGATAAAAGATGTCGACACGAACGTGGCCACCATCTTTCAAGGTATAAGCAGCACCTAACATAAACGTTAATCCATGAAAATAAAGTACCGATTCTTGCATTGCAACCCAGCCTAGATTAAAGCCGTAACGCAATACAACAATAGTAAAAGTTAGCAGTACCATGAACAAAGTGAACCATGAAATAAGCTTTCCCGTAAGCTCAGTGATCCCATCGATAACCTTGACAGTTTTTGCCAACCAATTGAGCAACATACCTGTTTTCCAGTGTTTTATTTTTAGTGGGAGAATAAATAGCAGGTATTTAAGTAGAAGTGAATAGAATAATGAGTGTTCGTAAGAATAAGTTTTATAAAACGCTAATAAATGATTATTAGCGTTTTGTGAAATACCAAAGGGGCTGCAAATTTACGCGGACTGCTTCCCGCCACCTAAGCACTGAGGCGAAAGCGGCGTATTATCAGCATAATATTTATTCCATTCGTCTTTTGTATAAGTATGAAGGGCTAAGGCATGAATTTTTTCGGCCAATTCATGCGACAACAAGGTGTTTATCGCACGGTGACGCTTTATTAAACGTTCCCCGACAAAATCATCAGATACAATGATCACTTTAAAATGTGACTCACTGCCCGGTGCAACATTATGTTGGTGGCTCTCGTTAATGACATCTAGATGCATTGGAGAAAAAGCGGAGAGAAGTTTTTGTTCGATTGCAGCTTCGATGGTCATATATGTATCCCTGATATTGATCTCTTATATTAAGATAATTCTAGTTTGTTATGAAAAATTTTCCATCAGTCTGGACGTCTATCCATATAAATCGATGAGGTTCATGAGTAAGCATTTGGCACTATTGAAAAAAGAATATTAACTTTTTGGTTGAATAATTTTTATCACAGTTCTCAAGTATCACTAGCTCATTTTGAGATATTTTGTCACAATAGCCGCCATTCTTCTAGGTAGAAAATCGACTTCATCATTATGATCAGCCCTTTTATTGTTAACATTGACGGCATATACGACAAAAACCTTTTCTTGGACCGTTTTCCTGTCGGTCAGGTTAACCGAGCATTAGTTGCTTGGGACTCTGCAGATGAGTATTTAGTTAATTATGTCAACGAACATGAATTATCATCTAATGATCGCACTATTTTAATTTTCAATGATAACTTTGGTGCTCTTGCTGCTAACTTTTCACAGGCCAACGTTACTACGGTATCTGATTCATGGATCAGTCAAAAAGGTTTGCAACACAATTTTGAGCAAAACGGTTTACCCATTGAAAATATTACTCAACTAAATAGTCTAGACGAATTACCCGATAACGTATCTGTTGTCTTGTATAAAATACCTAAAAGTAAATCATTAATGATTGATCAGCTTTTATCGATTAAAGCTAAATATAACCAAGAACTTACTTTTATTGCCGCCGATAAAGCTAAAGAAATTCATAGTTCTACATTAAAATTATTTGAAAAGCACTTAGGGTCGACCAAGACATCGTTAGCCGTGAAAAAAGCGCGTTTGGTTTTTTCACAACTTGATAATAAAGAAGTGTTTGCATCCCCTTTCCCGACTGTTTGGCCATTAGAAAGCACATCCTTCTCTATAACTAATCATTCAGCAGTATACTCGCGTGAAAAACTCGATATTGGCGCTAGATATTTTATGAAGAACCTACCTGACGTAGCAGCCAATAGCCGCGTTATAGATCTTGGCTGTGGCAATGGTGTTATTGGTTTAACGGTACTTGCTAAACAACCAGAAGCTTTAATTAATTTTGTTGATGAGTCATATATGGCTGTCGATTCAGCCAAGCAAACACTTACAAACAACTTGCCTGAGCAAATTTCACAGTGTGAGTTTACCATTAATGATTGCCTATCAGATGTAGAGCCAAACAGCGTCGACTTAGTTTTATGTAACCCTCCTTTTCATCAACAAAACGCCACAACAGATCATATAGCGTGGCAAATGTTTCGTGATAGCCATAGGGTATTAAAAAAAGGCGGCGAATTACGTATTATCGGCAACAGACAATTAGGATATCATATTAAGCTTAAAAGGCTTTTTGGTAATGAAAAACTCATTGCTAGCAACGACAAATTTGTTACCCTTTCAGCAATAAAATAATGGAACGATGTTAACTCATGAACAAAACAATAATAAATAATAGAATAAAAACATTAGCTGTAATCAGTCTACTTACATTAATCAGTGCTTGTGCCAATAAACCAAACCACGTGGTTATTTCACCGGATTTAACGATTACTAATGGCACAACAACTCATGCCAAGTATCAAAATAAGCAAGCGAGTATGAAGATTACTGACTTGCGTAGCGCACAACATGTTGTACAAATAATCAGAGAAGGTGAAGCTGCTGAGGTTTACTCAAGCCAAGCGCCTTTAACACAAATTATTGAGTCAACCTTAATAAGTGAATTAAAAAAGCAGGGATTAGACGTTAATGCTCAAGCGAACAATGCGATTGAAGTTATCATTGATAACGCATTGATCAGCGTTCAGCAAGAAATGATGAAATACCAAGTTAATAACGAACTTGTTATTCGCGTCAAAGTCAACAATGGCGCTCAGACCCTCAGCAATACTTTTAAAGTACGTGGGACCAGTGACGGTCCATTAAGTGCAGATATAGCTGTATTAGAACGTGATTTTAATCAACAACTGACACAGTTATTAGCACAGGTAATTAACAATGCTGAAATACAGCATTTTATTAAATAACTTTAAGTAGAAATAGCCATGAAATATTTACTTTGTTTATTACTCTTTTTGACAAGCTCTTTGTCAGCACAGAATCTTGCCATTGATCCTAACAACCTGTTTCCACAAGTTAAGTTAGAGACGTCAAAAGGTATCATTATTGTCGAACTAGACCGGGTTAAAGCACCATTAACCGTTGATAACTTTTTAACCTATGTAGTAATGGGTGAATACAGTAATACAATATTTCATCGCGTTGTTAGTGATTTTATCGTGCAAGGTGGAGGGTATGATGAAAATTTCACCCCGAAAAAGTTACTCAAAGACATTGTCAATGAATCTGGCAATGGCTTAAAAAATGAAACTGGCACAATTGCCATGGCAAAAGAAAATCGTCCGCACACGGCGAATCGCCAATTCTTTTTCAATATGGCAGACAACAAAAATTTAGACCCTGGACGACAATGGGGCTACACAGTTTTTGGCGCTATTGTTGAAGGGCAAGAAGTAGTAGATGCCATAAACTTAGTAAAAACATCATATAATGATGCAATGGGTTGGGAAGATGTTCCTGTTGAACCTGTTATTTTAATTAGAGTTACCTTGCTCCCAGCAGAATAACCCCCACTAAATAACTTGTGGAAGAAAATACCTTCTGCAAGTTGTTTATAATTCTGTACAATCAATATATTGTACGTTCTTACAATTTTACAACAATTTAGTTGCTTTTTGCCTTTGACAAACATTCTTTTATCTACGATAAATAAGGTAGTAATGTGCTGCCATAACTTTTCACGCAACAATCACAAAACAGCCGTTACTTTTTCTGTTTCCGAAGTCAAGAAATTAGTGCTACAGAGGTTATTATGATAATTGAGCCGTTTATCAACGAAAAAATATTACAAATTGCCCACTACATTCAAGCAGTGATCAATCAGACACTACATTATACAGAACTAGATACCTTCATCATTGATACGATGGAAGAGTGGACTTCATTAGCAGTCAGCGATGATACCCCAGGAAGTGCAAAAGAACGTGTGTTTTGGCATCTGGTACATGAGGTGAGTTTACATGGCGCTCAATCTCTAGGTCACGACTTATATTTCAAAAGTGAAATTACCACCTGTCTAGATTTTTTTGATGGCACAGGCAGTTATCCTATTGATTGTATCGGTTGGCGTCCATTACCTTAAATCACATTTGCCTTCCGCTGCTCTTTCCCTGCGTAAACGTAATAATAAGCTTCTGTTTTCAATGCCATTTTGATAGCCTGTTAGCATAAATACATTTTCTAGGCATTTACATGGCGACCTCTCCTTCTTTCAAAGAAACTATTCTTAATAAAAGAATGCTAATTTGTATATTTACCGGCTTTAGTTCTGGTCTCCCGCTTTTTATTCTGTATCAATTAGTCCCTGGTTGGCTGAGATCAGAAGGCGTTAGCCTAGCTGAAATTGGATTATTTTCACTCATCGGCATTCCTTATGTATGGAAGTTTATTTGGTCACCTTTAATGGACCGTTACTCTCTTCCTTTCATGGGACGGCGTCGAAGCTGGATGCTTGCCAGTCAAATTCTGCTGTTAGTTTCAATTGCAACTTTCGGTTTTATTAATCCAAATTACAGTATTTGGTCCGTCGCATACTTAGCCGCAGCTGTTGCGTTTTTTAGCGCCAGCCAAGATATTGTCCTCGATGCATATAGAAGGGAATTACTCCTTGAACATGAGCTAGGATTAGGGAATTCAATCCATGTGCAAGCTTACCGTTTATCAGGTTTAGTGCCCGGCTCATTAGCCTTTATATTAGCTGACCATATCAGTTGGCAATCCGTTTTCTTAATTGTTGCTGCTTTTATGTTTGTGGGCATATTCCTTACACTATTTATTAAAGAAATAGAAAGTGAACATGCCGCACCTAAAACATTACATGACGCTGTCGTTTTACCTTTTAAAGACTTCATTTCTCGTAAAGGCTTTAAAAGTGCAATGCAAATTCTCATTTTTCTCTTTCTGTATAAACTCGGTGACAGCATGGCAACTGCGCTGCAGACTCCATTCTTTATTGATATGGGTTTTACTAAAACAGAGATAGGAGTGGTTGCAAAAACCGCATCACTGATTGCGATGACAATAGGACTAGCCGTTGGTGGGATTGTTATGGTAAAACTAAGTATAAACAGAGCGTTGTGGTTGTTTGGTTTTGTACAGATCATTAGTATTTTAGGTTTCGCTGCCCTTGCAGAAATAGGCCATAATACCTATGCTTTAGCCATAGCGATGGGATTTGAATATCTAGGTGTTGGTTTAGGAACAGCCGCATTTACCGCTTATATAGCCAGAGCAACGAACCCTGCTTTCGCTGCAACACAGTTTGCATTATTTACAGCACTAACGGCGTTACCCAGAACTTTTGCTAACGCAACTACAGGACTTATTGTCGAACAAATAGGCTGGACTTCGTTTTACTTTTTTTGTACTGCACTGGCTGTTCCTGGAATGCTAATGCTGTTTAAGGTAGCACCTTGGAATGAAAGTATTTCCACAACCGATTTAAACGAAAAATCAAGGAATTAATATGATCAAATTGTTCTTTCTTCTCCCTATTATTATGTGCCTCTTTTGGTGGCGATATCTAAAAGCTAAAGAGTGTAGTGTAAGGGATGGGGTAAAAGGCTTTACGTATATCATTGTGTTCAATACTGTTTTGATTGGTTTTTTTATTGTTATGTTATTCGCTACTCGTTGACCGTAAATACACATACAGGGCAGCACTAATTAATTTAAAAGACAGGATGTCTGAGAAAGGCCATCCTAAACATGCGCCGTTTTTTGCCATCTATGGCACCACGTCATACCGCTCATCCTAAACATAAAAAAAGCTTACCCATTAAATGAGTAAGCTTTTCATAGCGCATCAATTTGTTAAATTATGATTTAAAAAACAGAGCGAAATGATGAACGGCCGCTACGACGAGAAGAGCGACGGTTTCTCATACGGCTATGAAGTTCACGACGTTTAGAGTCTAACCATTCTTCACGGGTAATAGTTGTATCACCCGAACGTTCTTCTTCACGACTACGGTAAGCACAAAACTCTTGAAAGGCTTCAATATCATCTTTTAGCTCTTCGGCAACTAATTCAATCATAATTGCGTCATCTAAAAAGCCTAATACGGGAATATGATCTGGTACCAAATCTTCAGGGTCACTAAAGTAAGCCAAAGCACTTAATACATCGCTACGTTCTTCAGCTGGAATTTTCCATTCTGAATCTTCAATCATAGCGACTAAGGTTTCTAGTTTTTGAATTCGTTCACTTACAAACTCAGGCACATTTCCTTTAATGTCTTGACTAAGACTTTTAGCATTGCTTAAAATTACCGCTTCACTGAGTTTTGTGGCTCCTGATTGCGCTTTACGCATTACATCACGGAAGTGGTCTAAGTCTGATTCTGTTAGTTCAAATTTAACTTCAAACGCCATTATAATTCTCCTGTATTTGGCTTTTCTTTTCTGTATCTTGTTTATAATTTATTATTTGACATAAATATAAACATAGTACATTTAATTCAACTTTATCTTATTGAGTTAAATTTAACAGATAGTTAGACAGACAGCACGTAGTTAACTCAACTTTTTGAAAAAAACACCAACTTTTCATTTACACTTGTTACAAACATAGTGCTATGATTTTATTCTATTGTTTGTAATTACCCTCGTACTCCTTTATGCCAAAGACTCATTTAGTTCAAAAAGACACCGATATGGCTACGACATCATCGTTGCCTAAAGCCCCTGATGACTTTGAAAGTGTTGAAGACAGCACTTGTGAAAACTGTCATCAACCAATCAACGGTCCATTTTGTGCACAGTGTGGTCAACAAGCTGAGTCAACACTCAAATACTTCTGGGTTGTAATAATGCACTTACTCGATGATATTTTTAGTTTCGATTCACGTGCATTACGTACACTTTTCCCCTTAGCCGTACGTCCAGGTTTTTTAACGAATGAGTACTTCGCTGGTAGACGCGTACATTACGTGCCACCTCTACGCCTGTATTTATTTATTAGTATTATTTTTTTTATAACGCTTCAGTTTTTTGTTGCTACTGAAAACAACAATATTTTAAATGTAAACGACAATAAGAGTGTTATCACTAAAATAAAAAGTCACATTAAATCACTAAAAGAAGAACAAGTGATAGCTAAAGCTCAACAAGACCAAAATATTGATGAGTCTTTAAGGATATCGGCAGAACTTGCTAAGTTTTCAACTCTTCTAGCCGATATGAACCAAGATTATACGATTAAGGAAAATATAGACTTAATCAAAATGACTAGGGTCTTAGCTGATTTAGAATTGGAGAAAATCGATGATGAAAATAATTTAATAGATATAGACAAAAAGCGCTATGATGAGTTGACGGCAAATATTGCTAAAATTAAAAACGGTGAGACAATTGAAGCAATCAAAAAGGAAGTCAGTTTTGGAAATAATGCTGATGGGAGTTTTACATTTGATTTTCTGAGTGATGAAAACAACAAAAAACTGGATGATTTCACGAAAAAATTAGCTGATAAAGCTGAAAAAGCCTTTCTATCGGATACCGCTCCATTAGTTCAAGAAGCTATAGAGAAGCTACCCCAGTTAATGTTTATTTTACTACCAATTTTTGCCTTATTACTAAAAATAATGTTTATATTTTCTAAACGCCTTTATTTAGAGCACCTCACTGTTGCACTTCATAGCCATAGTTTTATTTTCTTTACTATTTTATTAGTTGAGATACTCGATGTATTTTACGACTATAGTGAAACAGCTTTACCATCACTCAGTGGTATTATTGAACTTGCCACTAAAGCACTGCTTATTTGGATCCCTATTTACTTATTTATAATGCAAAAGCGTGTTTACAAGCAAGGTTACTTTTTAACAACATTAAAGTTCTTATTTATCGGCAGTACATATATGCTTCTAATAGGCTTTACAGCCGTAATTGCTTTTATCTGGGGATTAACTGATATTTAGGGCATAGATACTATGAATGGTCATGCCGCCGCGTTATAGCGTTCATCCTGAACATAAAAAAGCCGGATAAGTGATTAACTTATCCGGCTTTTCAAATTTTAATGGGTTAGCTAGAAATACTACTCAGCTAATGGACGCATATGAGGGAATAAAATAACGTCTTTAATCGTTGGTGAATCAGTAAATAACATCACTAAACGGTCAATACCAATGCCTTCACCCGCTGTTGGCGGTAAGCCATATTCTAAGGCGTTAATATAATCCGCATCATAATGCATGGCTTCATCATCACCGGCATCTTTTTCTGTCACTTGTTTTTGGAAACGCTCAGCTTGATCTTCGGCATCGTTAAGCTCAGAGAAACCATTAGCTAACTCACGACCACCAACAAAGAATTCAAAGCGGTCGGTGATGAATGAGTTTTCATCGTTACGACGTGCTAGTGGGGAAACTTCCCATGGGTATTCAGTAATAAAAGTAGGTTGATCTAATAAGTGCTCTGCTACTTCTTCAAAAATTTCACAGATGTATTTACCTGGCCCCCAAACTTTAGAAGCTTCATTTTCTTTAACGCCAACCGCTTTTGCCATCGCTTTGATTGCATCAAAGTTATTTTCTGGATCTCGTAATACAGCTTCATCAAGACTTGCTGCAGCGTGATGGTCTTTACCGTAACTCAAAATAGCATCAACCATTGATAAACGTGCAAATGGCTTACCAAGGTCGTAGAATTTTTCTTCTAATACTTCGCCATCGCTATTTTTAACGGTAT
>Ga0209291_1003175_pt1 | contig 12475 bp, 13 predicted proteins | sample GOMGulsemesocosm_FD_184633 | JGI IMG/M metagenome (GOLD analysis project Ga0209291, IMG submission 184633) | Methane-oxidizing microbial communities from mesocosms in the Gulf of Mexico - GOM9B Gulf of Mexico (SPAdes) (version 2) | ecosystem: Environmental > Aquatic > Marine > Cold seeps... | reverse complement strand
CAGGAAAACTACATTTTAATATTCTAAGTGCTTTTGCTGAATTTGAAAGAGAGTTAATTCGTCAAAGAACACTTGAAGGATTAGCAAGAGCTAAATCACAAGGAAAAAAGTTAGGAAGACCAAAAGGAAGTAAAGACAAAAAACAACGTAACAAATCTGGTTATCATTTGAGGAGTATCCGAATGAAAAATACATCCAAATAAACCTACGTTTTTTTAATTAGTAATTACCTATGATCGAACATGCAATAACTGTAATAGTAATTTTCGGTTTTTCATAGGACGATTATTTAACCCTTATTTTCAATGACACACGATAAAATATTATTACAGTTTACAAATTACTTACAGACTTTAAATTATAGTCATGTTGTTTGTTATAACAGTACAAATCAAATTCGTCACTTTCTAACTTTTACAGATAAGCCTCTTAGTAGAATCAATAAAAAACATATTGACGAGTTCATTACTTGGTTAACAACAATAACGAGTAATAGGACTAAGGAACAATTGTCTAACGTTCATATAAACGGATACATTAATAGTCTGAAACGTTTTAGTAAGTTTTTATTTCATGTACATAAAAGAAATTTACCAATTGAACATATTAAATATTTAAACGTAGATACGGCTGAGAAGGAAGTTTTGGGTGTTAACGAAGTTAAATCTCTATTTGATATTTGTAATAATACTAAGTTAGGAATGAGAGACAAGGCTATGTTAGTATTGTATTATAGTTGTGGTTTGAGAAGAAATGAAGCAATTAACGTTGAACTATCAGATATAGATTTTGATAACAATATTCTATTCGTAAGAAAGGGTAAAGGGGGTAAACAACGTTATGTTCCTTTCACTAAACAAAGTCATCAAATATTACGTCAATACATCAATGTTGGTAGAAGAAGATTAAACCGTAAACACAAATTCAGAAAAACACTTTTAATTAGTTGTAACGGAGAGAAAGTACAAAGCCAGGCATTACTCAATAGATTAAAAGTATTATGTAAAAACGCAGATATTAATAGTACTAATGTTGGATTACACACTCTTCGTCATAGTATAGCAACTCATTTAATGCAAAACGAAATGTCAATTTATGATATCAGTGAATTTCTAGGTCATTCCTCTTTAGAATCTACTCAAATATATACTCATATAATCAATGACTAAATTTGAAAAGTATTTACTTCAACAACAATTTACAGTTAATACAACTAACACTTACAGTATTCTTGTTGGTTACTATCTACAGTACTTAAAAAATAAAAACATCAAGAATAATTGTGTTGATTTTAATGTGATTCTAAAGTATATCACTTACTTAAAAAGAAAAAACGGTGATAGATCTGTTAATCTAAATTTAATAGCAATCAGGCATTATTATAACTTTAAAAAAGTAAAAGTTAATCCTGTAAAAGTTCACATCAAAAGAAAACCAACAGTAATCAGTAGTAATACTTTGTCTACTGAACAACTAACCAATATTTATAATGAATTTAATGTAAGTGATACTGACACTTCAATTAGAAATAAGGTGTTACTTGGATTGTACATTTTTCAAGGTATTCAATCTACAGAAGTAAAGAATTTAACCGTTGATGACATTGACTTTAATAAAATGACAATGACTATTGATAAAACTGTCAGAAGTAATAAAAGGATCATTCCTCTGGATATTAAACAAGTTCTATTACTCAGTCAATACATTTATCAAAATAGAAATCAACTACTGTTAAATCATAAGGAATTAACTGATAAACTAATTATAACAAGTACAAGTGATAGTATCCAAGGTGTTATATATCATTTGAGTAAAAAGTTAAAAAAATCAAACAATAAAATATCATTGTCATTAATCAGAACTAGTGTAATTCGAAATTGGTTACAACTATATGATTTAAGGAAAGTTCAATATTTATCTGGTCATAGATACATCAGTAGTACTGAACGATATGTAGTAAAAGACTTACAAAAACTGAAAAAGAGTGTAGTTAAATTTCATCCTTTGTAAATCTTTAAAACTTCGGTATTTGATATCTTTACTTACTTGTTTTTAGAAGTCTTCATAGTATAAATGAATAACGTTCAAATTAACAATATCATCTCCTTTAATTACTAAAACATGGCTATCTATGTCATTAAAGTTAGCTCCTTTAGTCATGAAATCTTTTTTCCGAACATCAGTTAGGTAAATTTTATCTAAGTTATTTCCTGCTGACAAATAATACTTATGAAGAATCCCTTCGTAAATTATACTTTTTCCTGATATATCTGCAATAACATTTACTAGAGTATTATCTGTTTTAATATTAAAATAATAAGTTTTCAATAAGTGTAAACGCTTAATAAAATTTTTAACAGTAAAATGCCCTTTTAAAAATCTAAAAATTGTTAATCGGACCTCTTTCCTTATAAAACTCTTTTGCTCAAAGACATATGACCTAGAAGATAATAAGTTATCCCATTCGTTAGAGATCGAAAAAATACTACTCCATCTTAAATCTAAAGCAAAGAATAATATAATCCATTTTAATATAAAACCAGAAGTCATCCCAATTATACATTGAACAAATATATATTCTAAGAAAATTAGAAAGGAAGGCTCTATAACTTCTTTAAAATTTAATATAGTTCCTTTAGAATCTCCTGCAATCAAGTAATATAATTGCTTTAATTCAAAATTATAATCACTCATTGGCAAATAGTACTTTACAGCTAAATAATGAAGTGAAATAGATGGAACTAAGATGAATATTAATTCTGCAACTTTTGAAGTATCTAAGGGATTTTCAAAAGATTCAGATTTAATTAAAAAAGCTCTAAATAAAGCTCCTGGAAGAATAAGTGATAATAAAATTAGTGTACCAATAGCAATATTCATTACTACCTTTTTCTAATTCTTAGAGGTCCTCTTTGTGAACTTTTATGAACCCTTACTTCTTTTCCAGAAGACAAAGAAACTCTATCTCCTCTTAAAGTTTTAGTTGAAACTTTAGGGCTACTAAGTATTATTCTTGCTTTATCTGTTGAGGGTGCGTTCATATTACTAATATAGGTTATTATTTAATAAAATACAAATATCATACCTTTTTGACTAAACAATATCTAATTTTTCTCTTATTAAGGTTTACTTCGGCTTCTTCTGAATCTTCGATATACTTACTCTAAAAAATAATTTTATACATCGTCTCTTAATGATTCAATTGTTGAATCAAAAAGAGAAGGAATTTCTTTGTTTAAAATTTGATTATAGGTTACCACATTAGTGGTCGAAAGGTCAATTGCAATACAGAATTTAGGATCAATTTGGTGATCTTTTGAATAATGAATTGAAGCATATCTATGTATTGCCTCTGCATACAATCCTATTTCACTTTCTTGATACCCATCCAACTTTGTAATAAACCATATCCCACCAACACAACTGTTATCATTCTCATCATCATATGAAAAAACTAAGCTTGGACTTACTTTAACACTAACACCTTTTATATCTAAATAAGCCTTTGAACTTGGCTGTGAAAGAAAGTTCATATCGTCTGAAGGTCTATATTCAGAAAAATCAAAACCTACAAAATTCTGTAATAGAACAGCATTTCTGTTATACATTACTTTCGTCTGATTTCTATCTGTTAGTTTTAGATCATTATTTAAATACTCTAATCGTTCCTCTATTATAGATTTATCATTGAGTTTATAAGACATTCTAATACCACTAACTGATCTTATCCAATAATTACCACCATCACCTCCTATGTTTGTTTCTTTCGGTGTTTTAAGTTTCGTGATAAATGTTGTTCTTCTTCGCTTAGACATTGATCGCCAATCAATCAATTCTTTAATTGAAACATCATTCAAATTCATAATATAAAGGGTTTTAATTATTCCACCCAAAATACATTAACTGACCAACCAACACAATACCAATAAGTAGGTAATTATCACATCACTAATAATGATTAGACAAATACTTAACTACTTCTAAATCTTCCGAATATGAAATCTTTACACACTTGAAGTAATTTTGATAATAGTAAAAGAAGATATGAATATTTAAAGATATTGAAGATATTAACTAATAGTTAAACCCATTTGTCATAAATAAGAAAAGCAGCCCGATATGGACTGCCTTATATTGTTATTTAGTCAAAGAAATCACTATCAGAACCAGAATCGTAACTATCCCAGTTTGATGAATCATTAAAATCAAAACAGTCATCAAATGAATCAAACATTTCTGAAAAATCAAATATAGAATCATTTATATCATTAAAATCATCTAGTAAAAACGTATCAAACCAAATCCAGTCATCGGACGAATAGTTCTCTTTTAATACTACTGCTTTATCTATTTTAAGTTTATCAAATACTTCAAATGAAATGTTATTTAATAAGAAAATATTTCCTTTTAAAAATATTATTAATTCTAATGCCTTTTCAGAATCATTCTCAATCAAATCTGAAATATGTTCATCTATAATATTAATGAAATTTATAAACTCAAGTTGAAGCTCATTACCAGATGTATTTAGACTGTTAATACGAAATACACTTAAAATAGAATGACTCTTGAATAAATCATTTGTTTTTGAATCTGTAATAATACTTTTGGCGTACTTGTAATCAGAAGGTATATTCTTATAAATTTTTTTGATGTAAGATTTAATAGGGTAATAGCTTTCTTCGTCAATAATGTCAGTGAAATATTTTTCAAAAGAATCTGCTTTATAATGCTTGAAATTTTTCCCAGTTTCAATATTTGCATATTCTCTTGCGTATAAATCATTACGATGAGCCCTTCTAGTTTCACGATTTATAATTAAAACTTTTTTTAAGAGTAAATCTTGAAGAGTTAGTTTAAGTAATTCTATCAAATCAACTTTTGAGTCTAAAATCAATTTAGTTGAAGCGGGTTTTAAATTTGATAACCTAATTAGGTTAGTATTATTAAAATAGTGTTTTGTATTGAAAGGTATTACCTTCATAGTTCTTTTGCGTTTATTCAAACAATATACAAATTGTATAAATCATAAAAGTAAGATGTTAAGTAAAAAGTAAAAGGCAGTCCGTGAAGACTGCCTCTGTTTTTGTTTAAGGTTTATCTTGTGTTAAATATTCCCCTTAATCGACTCTTTTATCCTTGTTTTAATTATAGTTGTACTATCTACTACCAATATGTTTTTAGTAACTCTCGTCTCATTAGTTATTATACGAGATAAAGTATCTTTGAACTTATTCAAAACAACTACTTCTTCTACATAACCATCTAAATAATTAAGACCTAAGTTCTTAAATTTAATATCATACACTGGTATTACACTGTCATTAATTGATACAAATGTATCAAGCTTCATTTGCTTTAGACCTTGTATATTAATTTTTGTATTAGTGATAGTGCCATAAAATCTAATATATCTCCTATCTCCTTTTTTTAAGACTATTGTATCAAGTTGTGAATGATACTCTATACTACCAAAAATATTTGTACCAACATAGGTTGTATCTGGAAAATCCAAATACACTTCTTTACTAGTATTCAATGGTTCTTCTTGAATTTTACTATCTTTTTTACAGCTTATAAAAGCTAATCCTATAAGTATTAATAAGTACTTCATAACTATAATCTATTTACCTGCATTAAATCTTTTAAAAGCCTCGTCTCTTTTTGATGAGTTTATTGAGTCATTTACTCTTATGACATTACCAACATCTGTTGGGTTAACTAAGGTGTCTTTTACCGTTGATGTTCCAGAGACACTTATAGCTCCATAAGCTTGATTAACTGTAACAGTCTCAGATTTGGTAAGTTTAACACTAACCATACCAGTACCGCTTTCTCCAGCTGTTGTTTCAGTATTCATACTTCCTTTATAAAGAGTTGCAATTTTTTTACTATTAGAAACTGCTTTTTGAACAACTGAAATCATTGTTTTTTTACCAAATTTCTTGCCGTCTTTTGTTCCTTTTGTTCTATTAGTATTGTTGCTTGTACCTTTGTTATTGTTTTTAGATTTACCAGGCCCAGTTTTAGCAGTACCTGAAGCTATATCAAAACCAGTAACATCTACTGTCTCTGTATCTCTCGTTCCTTGCCTTTTTGTAGATTGGTCGCCAGTACCTTTTGAAACATCACTTCTTAAATCAGCTCCTCCAAATGCATAATTAATTGCGCTATTAAAAGCACCAGCAATACTATTTCCAGCAGATTCTAAACTATCAATAACTGCCGTCTCAGCTTTTTGAGCTACAGCCTTAGCCTTCTTAATCGGGTCAGTTCCACCAGTAGGCATCATCCCATCATAATCTTGGAAAAATACTGGATTATCAAAACCAAAGTTATACGGAGAATGTCTCCTCATCTTCTCAGCCAACGGGTCTAGATTCATCCATCTACCTAACGCTGGGTCATAGTTTCTAGCAGACACATCATACCAATCAAGTCCAAGTTCGTCATTATATTCTTTACCACCAAATCCATACTTATGGTCACGTCCAGTAATAACATTATTATACCCTTTATGTTTCAGTCCAAAAGGATAGTAGTTGTTCTCTTCCATGATCTCCAACTCACCGCTAGTAATGTTGATGTTGTCTACATAGAAGTATGTTTCTACTGTTGTATGCCTTGATTCAACAGGTATTCCATTATTTTAAAGAACGTGTGTAAATATATGATAACTTGTTTATAACATTGTAGTATCCTACTCATAAAGTTTTTGTGAAATTTATATCTTTAGCATAAGAAATTATTTTAATTTTTCAGATGAAACTAACCTTAATATTACTACAAATGCTATCTCTTTTTAAAAAAAATAAGCAACCCAAATTAGCCCCTGTTAAAGAATTAACTTTAGATGAATTTGAAAAAGCAAAATTAAAAGCAAGGATTGCTTTTATTGATGATGAAGATATTTCACATGTAGAAAGATTAAGAGAAGATGGGTATAATATTACACATTTTGATGATATAGAAAATATTGATGATTTTTTACGAAAAAAATATCATGTTGTCGTTTTAGATATTCAAGGAATAGGTAAGAGTATTTCTCCTAAATCAGAGGGTTGGGGAATATTGAAATATCTAAAACAAGCCAATCCAAACATGGTTGTTATTATGTTCACAGGAGCTGAGTGGTCTATTACCAAATATAAAGGTGAATCTGAAGTTGCAGATGATTTTATTGGCAAAGATTTAGAATTTCTTGATTTTAAATCTAAACTTGATAATGGCATAAAGAAAGCCTTTTCACCTTCTTATCATTTTGAAATTGAAAGAAAAAAACTTTTAAATGAAATTTCTGGCACTACAAGTATTGAACAAGTTAAAAAAATTATTGACGATTACGGATCTGATAAAGAAATTGCAATGGGAGAATTAAAAAAGGTTACTCAAAACAGTAATATAATAGGCTCAGTAAATAACCTTTTGTCAATAATAAGTAATATTAAAAATCTTATTGTATGAGTCATGCATATCCTTCAGTCAAAAATGACAAACTTGATTTATGCTTTTCAAATGGGGAATTTTGTAGTATTCCAAAAGAGTATTTAAAAGCTTCTAATAAACAAATTTTAAACACCTTTTATAGCAGTATTTTATCTGAAAGTTCAAATAAGGACCTTGTTGTTGGGATTGATCCATTAGGATTTACTTTTCTTAACTTAGATTTTATTTGTTATGTTGGGTTAATAACCTATACTAATGAAGTTAAACGTGGGAAATATAGAAATTTAGGCAAGAAATACCCTTTAAACAAGTTTGACTTAGAGTACTTAAAGAAAAAAATTTCTTTCGAATATAACTTATTGAATTTTAAAGAATATGTCCCTATTGATATATTAACTCAGAATGTGCATGAAATTAGAGGGTTAAATTCTAAGATAGCTGGTAATATTGATAGAATAATGAAAATTGATAGTGAAGTTGAATGGGAAGCTAAATTTGATGAGCAATCTGAATCAGTAAAAAAAATTTATGTTGGTAGTCGGCTAATAAAATTCCTATTAGATAATGTTAAGTTTTATCAGCCTGACTTTTTTAAAAATTTAAAAATTAAATATGACCAATCTTTTGTTGTTCATAGGTCAGTTAGTAAAATTGTTAAAATTTATAGTAATGATTTTAAAAAAGGTCGAGCAGATATAGAGCTCTCAGGAAGTTTAAGTAAGTCTATAACTGGTGAAAAAGAATATTTTGAAATTTTAATTAAGACACTTATTGAAAATGCCCTTAAATACTCAGAGTTTCCAAAAAGGATAGCTCCGCAAGTTGAGATTTCTGAAAGTAAAAAAAGGATTAACATAGCTGTAAAATCGTATGGTAGGGCTATCCCAAAAACTGAAATACCCTACCTGTTTTCTAAAGGATTTAGGTCATCGGCAAATAAACAATTAAGAGAAGGCACAGGAATGGGACTTTATAATGCGTCGCAAATTGCTAAACATTTTTATGCTAATATTGTTTTTGATTCAAAAGATGCTTCTGAAATGGACAGTATTAATTTAGCTTGGAATGTTTTTACTTTGAAGATTGATAAATCAATGCATGTTATAAAATAATTAAGATTTATTAAATGACCTAATTCAATGGATGAAACCTATCAATAATATTCTGTATCTCTAAATATGCTATAATTCACCTAAACGGATGCTTCAGATTAATAAGCTCTTGCAAGCTATCTAAATCCTCTTGTAGATACTTCTCAGTGCTTGATATAAAGCGATGTCCTGCCATATATTGAACTACCCTAAGATTGTGTTGTTTGAGCCAGTTGGTAATCACAGAAGCCCTTATTTGCTTCAGATTTACTACATTTTTATTGTACGTTTTCAGCTTGGAATTTATAGCAGATACAGTAATACTCAACCTTTTGTTATTAGGTACAAACAAACGGTCACTATCAACTGATTTAGTAGTTACTATTTCTTCCCGTATTTCATTTACGTATTCAAGAAGTTCAATTACTTGCCAAGGTTTTAACTCAAGGGTTCGGAGGTTACTGCGTTTAGTACCTTTTATGTAGACCTTCCCTTTGTAAATATCAACATCTTGAACCTGTAGCAATGCCAAATCTGTTGTATTCAACCCTTGATACACCATAAAACCTACCATAACTTTGTTCCTTTTGGCTACTAATTGCTGATATTTCACTTTAATTCCTTCAGTCTGGTAACTAAAATATAAATCCTGTAATTCCTCCTCAGTAAGCAGGTTGTAATTGGTGCTTCTTTTAGCTCCTTTGATAATCAGGTGTTCTATCGGATTATCAGTTCTGTAGTTTTCAAACACCAAGTACCTGAAGTAAGATTTCAGAATCCCAATTTTATGATTTATAGTCCGAGTTACTAGGTTTTTACTTTGTAATTCCTTGATATATTTCAACACCGATTTGTAATCAATCTGCTCTGAGGTAGTTCCGTATTTCTTGCACCAACTACTGAATAATTCAGCTTCTCTGGAGTAACTTTCAATAGTAGATTCGCTGTAGCGTTCCTGCTTCAAATATTCCCTAAATCCTATCATTATTCATCAATGTTTTTAAGTAGGTGTACGTAGATTTGAGTGCTCTCCAATGAAGTATGCCCAAGAAATGTTTTAATGCTCTCTAAAGGCATCTGGTGTTGTAGTAAATGTGTTGCTATAGCGTGTCTCAGGCTATGTAGAGTGATGTTTTTGTCTATGATATCATAATCCTCCGTAGCAGTGGCTATTGCTGTTAATCTACTAGCTAAACTCTTGCCAAGTAACCTGTTTCCGTGGTGACTTAAAAACAAAGCTTCTGATTGAGTAGATTTACTAAAATGTGGTCTTCCTTCGTAGATGTAATCCTCAAGTATCATCAGATTCCTTTTGTTTATTGGAACAAATCTTTCCTTGTAGTTTTTACCCTTCCTTACGTATATCAATTCCTTGTTGAACATTACATCTGATAGGTCAAGATGTACTCCTTCATTTCTTCTGATTCCACAAGAATAGAATATCGTCAGGATTGCTTTATCTCGTAACCTGAAGTGCTCTAACTCGTGGGAATACTCACAAGCTTTAAACAACTTCTTTACTTCTGGTTGGGTCAGTATGTTGATTCGTTCCTCTGTTGGATTTGATTCTGGCTTTAGGTGTATATTAAATCCTTTGCTATTGTGTTGTTTCAGGTATTCGTTGAATCTCTTTAGTGCTTGTTGGTGTTTGTTTAAGTAGGGTTTACTCAAAGCTCCGTCACGTGTTTCATTTGCTCTAATTTCTAAGCGATTGTAATAGTTGGTTACTGTCTGAGTAGTGATTTGGTCAATTCTGTTGATGTTGTTAGCTTCTAAATAGAAAAAGAACTCTTGTAGATGGTTCGGGAGATTGTACACAGTTATTTCAGCATATCCAAGAATAGATAACCACTCCTTGAACGACTGTATTAAATGCTTATAACTTGTGTTTTTTAATGCTAATTTTTTCATACCCCTGTTGCATTTTTGAGTTTTAATGAACTACTTAATTAAACAACTGATAATCAATAGTACTATTAGTCCATTTTAGCCATTGAACTACTGTGAACTAACTTGGACTACTAAACTGCTCAATGTCGTGTCTAATAGCTCTTGTATAGCTCTGTCAGTGTTGCTGTATTCCTCTATATCTACTACTTTATACTTAAATCCTTTCCTCATATTTCCGCTGATTTTACGAACAAGATTTGTTTGTTGTAATTGTAGCATATATCTTTTTTGATTGCTTGGATTTATTCTTAATGCTGTTCTGATTTCTGCGTTAGAAAATGTAGTTAAATTATTAGTTGCCAAATGAGCCTTGAGGCTCTCAAAAAAGTTTCTACATGCACTATTCAGTAAATCACTTTTCCTTAGCAATACCTCTTTTATCAATTCGTTAGCTTGTTCAATATCTGCTATAGTTGTTTCTATATATTCTTCTCCAGAAGCTTTATCAAACTTGCTCTTACGTTGAAACTGGCTGTAAAATGTTATTGCTTCAATCAACTTGAGGTAGTGGGTGTTTGTCCTTCTTGGCTTGAAAACAGTACTCGGCAATGATAGTGATAAAGCAAAAGGGTTGATTACTCTAACTGGTTTAAGCATTCGTTGTACATTCTGAAGCAGTAAACTTGCTTCAAGTTGCTTATCTACATCTACAAGTCCTGCTGACAACCTACGTTGAAAGTCCATGATTCTAATATCCTGCTCTGGAGATTCATCTATTTGCAATAAAAAACTTCTGTTACTGTTGTCTTCATAAATATCTTCTTGTGTGGAGCAACATCCAACGCTAATTGCTCCTTCAACTGTCAGATGGATTGTTTTAGTAGTTCCTTTAGCATCTTTATGTACAACCGTTTTTGTTATCTTCTTTTTTGTCTGGAGTTCACGTAATGGATAAAGTACCGATTGCGCACCATCCAAATCCTCAATTAATATAAGTTTGTGGTCAAGCTCAGTTCTGTTGAAGTAATAAAAAGCATTTGCGGACAATACAGTGATTTCTATTTTATCCTCTTCTGGAATTAATTCTGATACTTTAGATTGTAGATGTGTTTTACCTGCACCACTTGAGCCAAGGGATATACAATGTAACGGTGAGTTTGTTTTCCTTGATGTGAACACTAAGTACATCAGCAACCTATTGGTAAATTCTCCTATAACTCCCGACTGACCTATTAGCTCATTAGTTTTCTCCAGTAGCTTTTTAGATTTTAGAAACTTCAATGCTTCTTTCTCTTCAGCAGGTGTTAACTCCTTAATGATTGCTTTAGGAGTTTCAGATTGCTCCTCTATTTGTTGTAATCTGTATTGCTCAAGTTCAGCTATCAGGTTTTGTAATTCTGTTCTGACTGTGATAGTTCCTATTTCTAATCGTTCAGCTATTCTTCTAACGAATTTTTCAACTTGTGTATCATTGTATAAATCTACATTGTGACGAATAGCCAAGACTTCATTATCAGGCTTATTAATCTTCAGAGTTACACGCAAACGGTCAAGTGCAATTAGATTAATACCACCTAATATGTTTATCTGTAGAGATTCTGTGTGATATTGTAAGTTGTTGGAGTTTGATGTGTTTAACATAGCTGGAGTAATTTTATTCAAATATAAAACAAAAATAACACAATTTGTGCTTTTTTAAATATTGAAGTAGTTAAGTGATATTTTAATTACTTTTGCTACTATGTCATTCGGGAAGCAATTAAGAACAATACGAAAGAGTAAGAAAATCACACAAGATGCTTTGGCTAAAGCTATAGGCAAACACGTTACTCAAATAAGGCGTTATGAAAGTGATGAATCTGAAGTTCCTGCTACAACTGCATTTGAGATTGCTAAACATCTAAACATAAGTATTGAAGAATTAATCCTTGGTGAAGAATACAAGAAAACCCCTTTAGATGAGAGTTTACTAAATAACTTTTTTAAAATAATGGCTCTCCCAAGTAGTAAAAAAAGGTCAGTTTTAGACATTATTGAAGCTTACGTCA